>ERZ838118.606-NODE-606-length-49124-cov-5.892315_pt1 | contig 49124 bp, 70 predicted proteins | sample MGYA00519863_ERZ838118 | MGnify/ENA primary metagenome ERZ838118 (study PRJEB31850, sample SAMEA3708827) | human gut metagenome | biome: human gut; feature: human-associated habitat; material: faeces | place: China | collected 2014 ...
ACTCGAACCCAGGACCGACCGGTTATGAGCCGGTTGCTCTAACCAACTGAGCTAAGGGTCCAATCAAACTTAAATAGCCCATACTGGATTCGAACCAGTAAATACAAGAATCAAAGTCTTGTGCCTTACCATTTGGCGAATGGGCTTTTTTATTTCTTCTAAAAACTAAACAAAGCCTGAAATTTTTCATCCAAGCTTTGTTTATCTATAACAATTTTATTTCAAATATGCATCTTTATATTTATGAAAATGATTTGCAAACATCGTTGCAATTTCTTTTTTAGATTCCTGTAATTCTTTACATTTATGAATTTCAGCAATTGCCGCATCTTTTTCAGATTTTTTATTTTGTTTTGATATTATTATTATATCACAATATTGTTGTTTTGTAAATAGTTTTTTTAAATTAATTAATTATTTTTCCACACTTTTTACACAGCCATGTTTGTTTTGTTATCCAAGAACCATCTTTTTGCTTTACCAGATCTGTTCTTATAAGTGTTGTTTTATTGTGCTTGCAAAGCATCTTTTTTATAGGATTTGATTTTATTCTCATAACCCCTCCTTTTTATAGCTGTTTTGCATATTTTTTCTATTTATTGCTTGTTATCAGTTCTGAGTACGGCAACGTTTCAATCCAATCACAGAAACCAATATACGATTTATTCGTTTTATCTCCATCAATTATTCCTTCATGCCAACACCACTCATCCAGTTTATGATTCTTTCTTGACTTATAGATATTAGCCAGCACCTCATAATTTAGCATAACAGTACGTTTCTGATTGAATGACTCCGGCAATAACTGAATCAAAGCATACCAGTATTTTTTATCTTTAGTTTCATTATATTTACATCTCAAGCTTTCGAGTTCTTTCAGAAATGCCTTTTCAGCATCACACAACTTAACATGATCGAACGAGAACAAATCTTCTGTGATCGGTGTCATGTGAATCTTATGCATAGTACTACAGCTGTTGGCAACAGTTCCGACTTTGTAAGTATCAAATTCTTTCCACCAGTACAAAGGAGCTGTGATGTCTACATATACAGTAAGCATCCTCATGAACTTCCTGTGGTCTGTCCCTGTATTACTAAGGCGTTTCATCAAATCGAGATCGTTAGGGCCAATGATTAACTTATGGCTATCAATGTTTTTCTTGCAATTATTTCGATTCTCTTTACAAGCATGACAGGTGAGAGTGTCCATACAATATCCACTATCGCTCTTACCCCAACTATTCATCGGATTTCTCATACCTCTAATAGCTGCTTCCCATCCTACTACTTCTACATTTTCAAACTTTATCATTTCAATTTACTCCTTTCTCGCTGTAATTTAACATCAACCGCCTTCTGTAATTCCTCTGGCGTAATTTTAAAAATACACTTGAGAAATTCCAAGCAAATATAAACGTCTGCCATCTCTTCCAAAAGCCCCATTCGGTCATTAAATCCTCTAATCTGTTTACTAATCACCTGTGCGAGCTCAGCGAGTTCTTCTGTAGCCACAGTGCATTTCAATTTCCAATGTTGGCCAGCAACACTTTTGCGAATAATCCGTCTGCGCTCCTTTTCGCTTAAAGAAACGTCACTGTTCATACCGGATATAAATTTACTTCGATCTATTAGCTTCCTCCTGTGCAAAATATAAAACTGCAATTTCAGCTATTTCTTTATTTACATCTTCACTAAGAATTTTTTGACTTGTTAACATTTCAAGCCATTCTTTTGCCGTTCTCCTTTTGTATTCAATTACCTTTTGCATTTTATACCCCTGAGAATCATCAGAAGCCATTCTGTATGACTTTAACTTATAAGCCTATAATTTATACACCTTCAAATTAAAGCCTTTATATGGGCTTCTAGTTACTTACTTGTAAAATCTCATTCCGTCTTCTTCACAAACAAGTTTTAAGTTTTTATTATGCCAACTGTCTCCTTTACAGCTTTCAAAGAACAAGATATCTTTCGATTCACTTGAACTAAGAACATTTTCCAAAGCCTGCCAGCACTCTTCATTTGGTTCTACTTTGTTCCACCTTCCATCGGATATTGGTGTAAATTGATTTTTCTGGAAAATAACCTCTTCTACGGTATTTGGAAACATATCAGATTCTATTCTGCTTAATACTGTACGAATCACAAGCTCCTTTGCTTTTATTCCGCATCCTTCAGCTTCTGCCATGGCTATCTTAGCAAGCATGTATTTTTCTTTTTTTGTAAACCTCTCCGCTGTTTCTGTTTCTTGTGTTTCTACACAATCAAATTCTTTAACTTCTACTACAGTATCGATTGATATACAAATATTTGGTGTATTAGATTCTGTCTGTTTTTCTAAAACAATCTGTTCTTTTAGTAAGTTTTTATTTACTGTTTTACCAAGGGTTAATAAACCTGATACAGATAATACTGTAATACTCATTGCTACTGTAATACCGTAAAATTTCTTTTTCATTGTTATTCTCCTTTAGTTTACTATTCTTAGTACTATATAGGACTATAGTATATGGTTTACCATATAGTATAGGACTATAGAAATATTATATATTATATTATATAACGTTTTTCCATATTTGTAAATAGTTTTTTTAAACTTTTACTTTTGCTTTGTCTGGATAGCTACATTCGCTGCAGATACCATAATAACAAGCTTTTCCTGACAAAACGCATATGTTTGAATATGGCTTTTCGTGATTTGATATTTCTATTTTTTCTTTTTCTTCGTAGCACATTGATTCATACATGTCTTTTATGATTCCCATTTTTGATTTTTACCTCATACTTATAAAATTTATTTGCCTTTCTAGTAAAGCCAGAATACCCTAGTATTGACTTTAATATATTGCATATAAAAATATATGGCTTAATAAACAAAATGCAATAGAAAGGTATCTGGCTTATTCTAAATTTATAGCATACCTTTTTTGCTTAACCAATCTTCTAGGTCTGCCATATATAACAACATTTCTTGGAGTCTTTTCTTTTCTATTGATACTTCACCTGATTCTTCATCATATGTTGTGAATCTTTTTGCCGGAATAGGAACTGTTGAACCTTTGCCTATTTTATTGGCAAATGATTTTAAAAATGAAGAAATAGCTAATGCAACTATTGGAATGAATATCTCACCACCAAAAGTATATATACCTCTTGAATCAAAACTCCACATGCCTAGGTAGAACATAATATACGATACAATTAAGTCTAAGGCTTGACTGAAGTACCTTAAGTTTGATTTGATAAAATATATAGCTTCATACTTAAAATCCATCAGAATTGACTTAGATACATATAAAAATCTTTTCATGAGTTAGCATCCTTTCATCTGTTCTTTATAGTATTCAGATTTTACTTTTATCATCTGGTCAGCTCTTTTTGCAAAAGCCATACAATTACACCAAGCACAATTACAATTCTCATTGATAAAAAATTTGTTATGTGTCTCCTGGCATATTGTGCAATGCCTTTCTGAAACTTCTGAAGTACTTAGTTCAACAAACAAATGAACTACAATAGTTGGCATTTCTTTGTCATCCCTTTTTTCATACTCCACTTTTACTTTATGCATGTATTTCTTGCTTATTACATTTGAAGCTACCCATTTTGCAGCTTTCATATAAGCATCTTTCATTGTTTCAGATACAAACTTTTTCCTAAAGAACTCTTCACAATAAACAACCATTTGTTTACCCTCCACTTAAATATTCATACAACTTTTTCTTGCCAAAATTGCCTGCTCTCTAGCAACTTCATCTGCCATCTCATTAAATGTATTACCTGAATGTCCTTTTACTTTCTTAAATATCACTTTAGCTTTTGCTTCTTTTGCAGCATCATGTAATATGATGAAGTCTTCCCATAAATCTCTATTCTTTACTGCATCTCCTTTTGATGTAGTCCAGCCATTTTTCTTCCATCTTAACACCCAATCATTATTTATAGCATTTACTACATAAGCACTATCAGAATTAATCTCTATTACGTCACAGCTATAAAAGTTTTTAATCAGTAGCTTTTCTAAAGTTTTTACTACAGCCATTAGCTCCATTCTGTTATTCGTTGTGTTGACTTCATAACCTTTCAGAACTTTACTTCCATGGCTCATATTTAATATGCTTGCCCACCCTCCTGGTCCAGGATTGTTTGAGCATGCTCCATCAGTAAATATTCTAAGTTTCATTTATTTTGCACCCCTTCTTTCATTCCTTTTTGAATACATAAACAAAGCAGCTTTTGCTAATACTTCATACATTGTTATTCCGCAAATTCTTACACCATAGTCAGTCAAGTCTTCTTCATTTACAATATATGCCGCCCATATGATACTCTTATCACTAGCCCACAAATCAGGCATAATACTTCTTACCCTCATCTTGTATTTCAAAGATAACTTCCATACAAGTTTTTCTACCTTTTCTAAAGGAATCTCTGCATCTTCTGAATAATTTGACAAAGGCTTTATTTTTCTTAAAGCTCTTTGAATACTTTCTTTGTTTTCTTTTACTCTACAATCTAAATTTATGATTTCTTTTATTGTCATGTTTTCACCTTTAAACAAAAGGAGGCTACCAACTGAATAAAGTTTGGTAGCCTCCTTTGTTATCTCATATTATTCTGGAAAATTCATGCAGCTGCTAAATTAGATGTCCCAATCTTCGTCCTCATCTTCGTCGGCTGCTTTTTTGGTTTCTTTCTTAGCAGGTTTCTTATCGGCTGCTTTAGCAGGCTTCTTTGCAGGTTTCTCTTCTTCCTCTTCACCCCAGTCATCATCTGAATCTTCGGCAGCTTCCTCATCTGCTTTTTTTAACAGTCCGATGTAATACTTTGCCGGCTTCTTTAACTCAGCCTTGATGCCACGCTTCTTGCACTCCTTAAAGAGTTCCGGTGCAGTCATGCTGGAATAATCAACTTCTCCTGCTTCATCATCGGCATCCTCTTCTGTTTCTTTCTTCTTTGCTGCAGGCTTCTCAGCTTTCTTAGCTGCTGGCTTTGTAGCTGCCTCTTCATCTGCATCACTGGAATCCTCCTCACCGATTGCTTTCTTAATCATGCCGTTAACTTTGTTTGCTGAAACGTGCTCCGGAATATAACTTGCAAAATCATTGAACTGCTCACCTGCTGCTGCTGCAAGCCCTGCAATCTTCACTGCCAGAACCGGGAATCTTCTTCCGATGTCTGTGATTGCATCCATGTCTGTACCTTTAACGATAATATCGACTGCTTCAGATAATGTGTAATTTCTTGCCATAATTTTTTCTCCTTTTCTTTGTTTTGATTTTATTGTTGGCATTTGGTGTTATAAGTGTTATCGCCTCGCTTGAAAACTCATTTTGTTTCAAAACAGTGCTTCTTATCATTCCAAAACATAACTTTTGAATGAACGAAGTTTTTGTCGTTTTCTGCTCTGTCAACATATAAACTTATGTTATATCCGTTTGCTTTTGCTTTTGCTTTACCAACTACATCGTGCAAGTTATCGATCTTTGTTTTTACTACTGCTCCAGATTCTGTAACAAAAGCCATATGCATCTTTGTTGTTGTTTTCAGTGTTGCAAACTCTCCGAAGTAGCTTAAACATGAACCAATTCTATAGATAAGAACTTTCTGTCCAACCTTCATATCTACCATTTTTCCACAATACCAAGTTTTCATTACTTTGTCCTCTTCTAAGGTAAATTTGTTTATTGATTATGTAGTTATTATATCACACTTTTTTGAATTTGTAAATAGGTTTTTAAACTTTTTTAAAGTTTTTTTACCTACTCAGCGGCATCCCAGTCATTTGCTGTTTTCTCTTCTTCGATTGCAATAGCTCCGTTGATTGCATCTCTGAGTTCATACAGGCCATTCACATCTTCTACTGTGAAAGCACCTTTAAGGAAAATGTTCATTTCTTTTCCTTCATCGTCTTTCAGTCTCATTTTCTGTGCCAACGTATAACCGCCTTTAGAACAGCTTGAAATTACAATCGTCCTGTTGTTTGACACTTTTGCATTTGTAAGTTCTTCATATGTTGTCTTTTTTGTTGTTGCCATTTTATTTTCTCCTTTATTCTTCTTCATTTTCTTCCTCAACCTCTGATTCCATCATAACTACGAACTCTTTCGTATCACTGTCATTCAAAGGGAGCATGTTTAAATTATCCATCTCAATGTAGTCATTAAGACCATTGAATTTGATAGTAGACTCTCCATCACCATCTACTATAATTTGCTTGATTCTGAAGATTCCTAACTTCTTTGGTCCTACACCAGGAATCTTAGCTTTGATAATTACATCATTATTCAAAAGCTGCATAAGCTTTATAGAATTTGCCAACTCAGAGTAAGCAGCTTTTAATGTAAAGTTTACACTTCCATTTGCTGATAAGCTATGCCCTCCGTATTTGACAACTTCTCTAACTTTTATTGTCATAATGCACTTTTCCTTTCTTTCTTGTATCTTGCTTCATATGAACGTCTGAACACTTCTCTTGCACTTGCATCCGATTTGATATAGTTCTTTGTTGCCACTACATTTGTTTCCTCGTATCCTTCATCTAACTCAACCGAAAAGTGGCTTTTGTCAATCTTACCAGTTTCCAGATACTTAGAAGCATCTTCTAAATCTTGTGGTCTTATCAACAAAAATACCTCATTGCTTTGTAAAAATTGTACCGCAAATACTGGCATTTTATGTTCAACCGCTGCATTGTGCAAAAGTTTATGAATATCAAGCAAGTTTATCTTTATACTTGAAGCATCTGTACTTTTGAGCTGGCATATAACATCATCAGATATACCATCTTCTTTTACAATCCAACCTGAACCAGAGTTTGGTGTAGGCTCAAGTCCTAATTGCTTCATTACTTCAGCTTCATTACGTCGATAAAACTTACCTGACCGCTTCATCATTTTCTTTTACCTCATGGCATTCTTCAAAGCAGTTCAAATCAATATATAAAACATTTTCCATAGGTATAACGAATACCCTTTCTTCTGTTGATTCTTTATATACCGATACTAAACCTTCTGAAGCTCTTACACTATGTTTTTTATAATCAAAACAAGCTTCAATACCTGTCTTAAGAACTATCTTAATATATCTTATTTTCCTCATTTTGCTTTATCTTTTCCTTTCTTCATTTTCAATATAAACATTGCCATGTTTAACAGATATTCTCTATCACTTTTTGTCAACCTGTGGAATAAATCGAAGCCCGTAGAACCATCGAAATCATACATACAATAATAATATTGTGTTTCTTTTAAAGTCCCACCAGCTTCATTCTGCATATTCACAAGTTGCTTTGATATCTTATCATATTCTGCATCTGAGATAACGCTTTCGTTCAGCTCATAATACATAATGGAGTAAACAATTACTCTTCTTTGTAAGTAACTAATCTTAGTTGAATCACTCCAGTAAGCACTAGGCATTTTCTCGAAGTTTATTTCTTTCATTTTTTATACTCCTATTTCGAATAATCCTTAAATCAGCTTTTGATTTAAGTTTTTCGTGAAGCCTGCATGATGCGCTCAAAGTCTTAGAAAGAATCTTGTCATTACACTCATCACATATTGTAACTACGTTTCCACCAATACAAATATCATAGAGTTCTAAAGATTTCTCTCTATTATTTCCACATTCACAGCAAACAGCTTTATCATTTTTATTTATCCTCATCTTTACCAATTTAGCTATCTCCTTTTTATTTTTACTTTATAGTGAAAGGGGCTGCTTTATGCAGCCACCTTTACTTTTCTTAACGCCTCGTGATAAATTGTATTTCCTTCGGGATTGAAAGTATTAATTGTGTCAGCATCCAATCCTTTCATTACAGCTATTTTGATAATGATTTCCATATCCATTCCTGATTTCTCTAATTTTGAAACCATTGTCATACATCTATAGGAAAATGTAGCTCTGATTCCTTTTGCTTTTGCTTCGTCTCTCAACTGATGAATGAAACTTACAAGCTCTGAATTATTGCTTGTGATATTCATTTCAATGTTAAGACTATAATCAAATTCGATGATTGCGAATCTATCAAGTGTTGCCTGGTCTAAAACCATTCTTCCTGTGTACATCTCGTCTGCACCTGAACCAACTGTATTGCCTGCTGCTACGAAGTGTACGTGATTGAGATTTACCTTTCCATTTGGAAACTCAAAGTAACCATTTGCAATCGCTGCATTTAGAAGAACCAGAACTTCTGGGATTGAAGCATCCATCTCATCTAAGAAAAAGATACAATCCTTATTATCCTTGCAAGCTTTGTAAAATTCTGTCTCATGGAATTTACCACCCGCATCAATGAAACCTGTAAGTTTGTATTCTTGCTGAACACTATTGCTGAAGTAGAAGTTCCAACCAAGTTCATTTGCAATCTGCTCAACTGTGAAGTTTTTACCTGAACCAGCAGGACCTGCAAGATAAACCGGAATGTTGCATTCCAGACAAGTTTTAATCTGATCGTATTTTTCATGTTTAACTGTACTATCATCTTCATCTTTTACTTCTGGAAGTTTTGGTTTTTCAACTTTTACTTTAGAGACTTTCATCTCTTTCTTGATGTCATTTACAACACCTTTCGAAATATTACTTGAATCCGTTTTCTTAACACCTTTTGTTTCGTATACTCTTTCAACACTGAGTACTTCGAAGCTTTCATTGAAAGAAATCTTGCAACCATCAATGATTGTGTAATTATCATATGCTTTTCTAACATATGTGAAAACCTTTTCATTTTCGTTGAATTTGATTTCAACTACTACAAATCCTTCTTTTCTCTCGGCTGCCTTGATGTTTAATACTTCGAAATTTACTTTTGTCATTTTATACCCTCCTAGGTGATTTGTTTGTTTGATTATGATATTATTATATACCAAAAAGCAAGATTTGTAAATATATTTTTGAAAAGTTTTTGAAAAAGTTTTAGGGAGGATTTCTCCTCCCAAACAAACTTTAGATATTTGCCAAGTCATCAATCGTGTTTATTGTTGAAACATCTTTCTTTATGAAAGCTGGTAATAAGTACTCGCCAGATTCTTTAAACAAATTATATGCTTCATCATCGCTTACTGGTAAACCATAACCATTAACAAAACTTTTTGTAACTTTTGGATAAACCTCAATAAATCTGAGCATTAATCTTCTCAACATACTTGGATGAACTAATGGAAAGGCAAGTTTACTAATATTGAGTTTTTCACCAGCAAATTTGATTCTTATTTTTGTAATTAGTTTCAAATCTCTTTTAATTCCACCCATCATGACGTTGAGATTTACTCTGTAACCTTGTGCTTCAAGTTTTTTCACAATCATCATTGCTTTAACTGATTCTTCAACAATCCGTTCAGCTTTAATACTACAATTATAACTGATTGACTTATTCAACGTTATTACCTTCTGCTTTACTGGAACCATTTTTCTATTTACCATGTTTGTTGGTACACCACTCAAGTATAACGGAACGATTGGCTGAAAACCTGCAACTGAATTTGTTATTTTCGGTTTCATAGTTGGTTGAACTTGATTCTTAACTACATTTAATCTTTGTGTTAACTTACCAGACATATCAGTCCAACCATTCTTAAGAAGGTCTGTTGCTTCTTCAAAGCTTCTTGTTTGTGTAAAACTATAATCATCACTTACACTTTCATGTTTAGCCCATCTGAACGATTCATTAAATGGTGTATCACAGATATACTTGTAAAACTCATTTAAACTGTCATACTCAACTACTTCATAACCTTTAATGTTTTCTACTTTCATTTTAAAACCTCCTCTAAGGAATATTTGTATTTGTTTGTGTTTTGATAATACTATTATAACATATGTATTATGATTTGTAAATAGTTTTTTAGTTTTATATATATATTTTTTCTTTTTCTTTTGCTACTTTTCTTTTTCTTTTTTTCAATCAATAGTTTTCTTTTTGAACGACTTTGATATATTGTAGTCACCTAAGAATCTGCCTTTTGGAATAGGTTTATGAAATTCATCAAATTTCTTTTTCTCTCTGAGTTCTGCTGTATGTTTTTCTTTTGCTTTGTTGTATTTTTCACAGTTTGCATGACAACCTAAAGTTCTGTCTTTGCAGTTTTTACAGCAATTTATACCCAACATACCTACATTTACCTCTCTTCTTGAAGCAATTTTCTGTCACCTAAAAAGCCATACATAGCTATACCAGCACTGTCTGAAGCATCATTATTATACATATACTTTTGCCCATTTACCATAAAAGTACCTTTCGTTTTCCTTGTCTGGATTGGTATCAAGATACTTTTCTCAAAACCTTGTCTAATACACCATTCCACTGTTGGCCACTTCTCATCTGGAACACCAAAATTATTGCTTTTGGGCTTACTTGTACCTATTATCTGGGCTTTCCATGCCCTAGTATCTACACTATATACTGGCACATTATATTTCTTACAAACATCGACAATGGTAGCATTTAAAGCACCTATGGATTTTATATAGTCAATATTTAAAAATCCACCAGAACGTAGTCTGATTCTTTCTATTATGCATTCTACTTCGTCTGAATGCGTTTTCATGCTACTTAAACATGATTCTAACTTTAGTATTATTTTTTGTCTTCTATCACTATTACAATGACATTTTTCTAGATGTATGCTTGATACTTTTTTAAGCTTACCATCTGCAGCAATGCTAATTCCAGTATTCTTATAAGACTGGTCTAAGCCTATTACTATTTTGTTGTATTTACTCATACTATTTTCCTGGCTTTCTATTTTATCTTTTATCCATTTTGCATACCTCTTCTGAAATCATCAGAAGGCCCAGAATTGACTTTTATTTATTAGCCTATATTTTTTATCAAGGTTAGTATATCGAATCAAATACGGGGCCTTCTGGTGATTCACAACCATATATTATTTTATTTTTATCTTACCACCTTCAAGATTCCAACAGCTTAATCTCATTGGACAATCTTTGCACCTTTTACAATCCGAAGACTTTGCATCATCTGGTCTTTGAACCATTTTGTGCTGCTTCATAAGTTTATTGTAGTAGTATTTGATAGCTTCTGCTCTATCAATAAAAGGTGCAACAATACTTGGGTCATAATCATAAACCTCAATCTTGAAGTCTTGAGTATTTTTATCTTCTGATAAAACAAATCCTTTATGAATACCAGTAAGATACATATACCATTGACACTGCTTCCAAGCTGAGGGATGCTTAACCATTCTCTGAAATTGAAATGTATTGACTGATTTTATTTCACCAATCATTTTTCCATCATAAAACTCTGGGATTGAACAGATTATATCTGGAGTAAAGCTAATCTTATAAGCATCATTGAATTGCGTAACATCCAGATCTGAGGCTTTTGAATAACCAGCCCTTATAAATAACCTTTGCCACTTTTCATGTATCGCGTTCCCTTGCTCAAAGATTCTCATAAGCCCTACATTAATCTGCTCGCCTTGAAGTTGTTTATAAATAAGACTCAGAACCTGCTGTCTTACACAAAAATCTTTATCACCTACAATCAATGAAGAAGCATGAAGTCCAACTCTTTCTTGTGATTCCTGTCCTCTTGTCATAACTTGTTTTACGAACTTTGCTTCTTCACCGATATTCTTATCAAGATAAAACGTTGCATTTAAAATCTTTTCAAGCTTTGCTGCTTCAGACGATTGAATCTTCGTATTGTTGCCTAAAGCACTTTTTTTGATGTCACTTATCAATCCCATCTTGATTCCTCTTTTAACCTTTCCATTTCTTTTGCAGAAATACCTACAATACCAACTGATTGATCTGAATCTGTATGCTTGAAGTATTCTCCATTCTGCGGGTACATATACCTGAACATGGCATAGTTAGCAATGTCAAGCAAATATTCTGTGTTCTTCGTTTCCTCAAATTTCTCCAGGCATTTTTTAAGTGTCGCAATAGCATCTACGTTTCCTGTAGCAAAGTTTTTTCTCACTGAACCATATTTATAAAAGCTTACACATATTAAACCTTTTCTTCTTTTGTCAAACTCTTCTGAGTACTCCGTCTTGAGAATCTCATCTACTATATTTTCTGGCTTATTTATCATAAAAATATCTCTCCCCCTTTTGTTATAACTCTTTTTATGCCAGCATTCTTTATCATCCTTAAACATATAGGACATGGCGAACAATCTTTAACCTCAATGAATATATCTGACGTCCTCATCACTTTTTCTTCACAAGCTAAATACATTGTAGCTCCCAACATATCTTTTCTGCTGGCTGACAGCATAGCATTCTGTTCAGCATGAACCGACTGACAATCTGAATAATCACCTGAGTTGTGTGCTACATTTGCCCTTGGGCATTCTTTATAAATATCACAACAATTTTTTTCCCCTCTTGCTGAACCATTATAACCCGTTGCAATAATTTCATCATTTTTTACAATTACACAGCCATATCTTCTTTTCAGACATGTACTTCTTTTTGTGACCGCTTTAGCAATCCCAAGATAATATTCATCTTTGCTTATTCTATTCATCATCATCCTCCAGAAAATCTTTAGGAACACGCTTACCAAACTGTTCAGCTCTTTTCTTCATTATTTCTTTTCTAATAGCGTTTACATCTGCATAATTTACAAAACCCCTGTCAAAGAACAAAGGAATCTCGCATTCACCCATAGGATTGCTTACTTTTGATTTGACAACTTTGCATTTCATAATCAATCCAATCTTTTCTGTAGTAGCTGAGTTCCTTGGGTCTTTATTTGGAATCTCAATCCATGCTCTTCTTGCAACCTGAATCCTAAGACTACAAGCATGCTTTAACTTCCTTCCGCCTGGAGTATCAGTCTTTTCACCAAACATCATAGCGTTCATTTTATCCCTTACTTGGTTGACAAAAATTAACGTCGTGCCTGTCACTTCTATAATCTCTTCTATTGTAGGTAGATATTTGTTCATAAGTCTTGCAGTTCCACCTATTCTCTGCTCCTCGATAGAATCTTTCTCAGCCGACTTAAGAACTTTTTCTGCATCCTCTTTTGGAACCATACTTGGAACACTATCAATGCCAATCAAAGGAATACCAGCTTTTGAAAACTTAATCGTTTTATTGAAAGCATCTTCTCCATACTTTGCTCTATATATCAGCAACTGCTTTGGCCTATTGCCAAACACCTTTGCTCTTTCTGCATCAAATGTACCTTCAATAGGAATGTCAAGAGCTATATTATGAAGTCCACAAAGATGATATAATAAAGTTGTTTTACCTGAACTTTCTGGACCAAATATTTCTACAACTCTTCCTTCAGGCATTCCTCCTCCAATAATTGCATCTAAATCCTCAATACCTGTGCTCCATCTTTTGATGTTCAAGTCAGCGTGTTTGCTGCCTATCGAATAAATAGCACCTTCTCCTTCTTTTTTGTTGATGTCATTACACAGAGCAATAATTGCTGCTTTGTTTGTTTTAGCCATTTACTTTCCTCCTTATAATAAAAAATAGGCAGCTATTTCTAACTGCCTACCTTCCATCCTTTTATTATTTTTCAAATGGTCTTAATGGAGCTGTGGTTCTTTCTATAATCGCTGCTAATTTTTCATATGAAGAAACTTCTTTGCTATCCAGGAACTCAATAAACTCTTCTTCAGAAGATTCAACTGCTGCTTTCTTTAGATACTTAAAAGTAGAATTGTGCTTCTTATCTTTGATATCTTCAAAAGCTTTTGAAAAGCCTTCTTGAATCTTCTCAAGTTCCTTCACCATACCATTTCTTCTCTCAAGATACTCCTTTAACATTTTGCTTTCCTCCTTAAATTGCTTTTATTACTTTAACGACATGACCAACAGATTCCATCTCAGCTTTTCTCTTGAGTGCAGCCTCCATTGTATCATATACATTCCAGCCTAACTTCCAACCTCTACCACATTTTACTTTTAATCTAAACATATCGTTTTCCTCCTCTAAGAAATTTGTTTTGGTTGATTACGATATTATTATACCACAAATATCTCATTTTGTAAATAGGTTTTTGCATTTTTTTATTTTATCTTATCGATCTAGCATATAAAGCTGAATTGTACTTCTTAACTCTATCTATATAAACTTTCTTTTTAAACTCCAAAGCACCTTGTTCTTTTAACGTATCTATAACCCTGGACGTAACTACTCTCGATTTGCATCTGTCATAAAAATCATCAAAGTTTACAAATACGCCATTTTTCTTTCTTTCTTCAAGAATGAATTGAGCTGCTTTTTCTCCTACGTTTTTTATATCAGAAAGCCCTTGTTGAATAGCGTTTTCTCCTTGAACTTTTCTTAATTCCGTCTTTGGAAGAGAAAAATTTACATGGGGTAAAAATATTACAGATCCATCTCCTACTGCTTTTTCACAAAACCTATTGTACTCGACTTCATCTTTTGCATATTTGAGTTTCGCAAACCAATACTCATTCGGATAGTATACTTTGTAGAACATCTCTTCTACACTAATTAATGAATAACCAACACCATGACCTTTGTTGAAAGTATAAGCTGTCATATTATCAAAAAGCTGTTCGGCTTCTTCTTTAGACATTCCGCATGTCTCTTTGGCACCAGCAATAAACTTATCTAATAAGCCTTGTCTTTGCTCATTATAAAGTTTTAATGCTTTTTCTGTCATCTGATGGCCTTTCATCATTTTCATAACTTTATCGGCATCACCCCAATCCATTTTTCCTATGCCGATACATATTCTTTGCACCTGTTCCTGATAAATGATTGTACCATAAGATTCTGACGTATATTCCCAATAATATGAGTGCTTTGCATCTTCTGGATCTGCTTTATTTTCAGCATAAGCTTGTGGCATCTTAAGACTCAAAGGACCAGGTCTATTCATTGAAGAAGCAGCTACTATATCATCAAAACAATCACAATCAATATCTTTCAATATATTTCTTGCAGTTGCTTTTTCAAACTGGAATACTCCATCGCATTTTCCTTCTTTGAAACTTTCAAGAATATTTTCATCTTCTACAATTTCATCATAAACTGCTACTACTCCTGTATTGAATCTTAAATCGCTTATAGATTCCATTGTCTTAAGTCCAAGAATATCAAACTTAATTACATTTATTGCTTCAACATCTGAAAGATCGTAGTTGGTAAACTCATCACCTTTTGAGTCTATCTTTAAAGCTACATAGTCTAAAAGATTTCCTCCAGTTATTGCAACACCAGCTGCATGAGTTCCTATGAATCTTACTTTTTTAAACAGCTTGCAAAAATGATTAAGAATATTGTCGTATTCTTTGTTATACATTTTTCCTTCGTTTGAATTTAGCAACGATTCTTCATCTAATGTTCCATCTTGTATGCAGCTATTTACAAAAGATTTTATATTTGAAATCTCTTGTTTATTTATTTTTTTCTGCTCATCATCAATATCTCCAGATGTTTCAAGACCGCATACTTTTGCCAAGTCATTAATCAAATTGTCTACTTTATACAATCCATAAGAACATATTCTCGCAGCATGTCCTTCATATTTTTCACAAAGATATTCAATTACTTCATGTCTTCTAGATGTTTGAAAGTCTAAATCGATATCTGGAAATTTCTTTTTATCTTTTCTTAAGAACCTTCTAAAATCAAGCCCGAATCTTAAGCTATCTACTTCTGTTATTTTTAAGGCATATGCTACAAGGCTATTGCAAACAGAACCTCTTCCTGGGCCTACAGCTATTCCACGACACTTAGCCCAGTTTACATAATCAGCTACTATAAGAAAATAATCTTCGAATCCATGGAACTTTATTACTTCCAATTCTTCTTTACATCTTTCGATATACTCTTTCTTGTTTTTCCCTCTTTCTTTAAGACCTTTCTTAACTTTGTTTAATAACACTTTGTAAGAAGATTCATCTTCATTTCCATCTATCTTAGGAAGTTTTAATTCTAACTTATCTAAGTAATTGTTCTCGCACTTTTCTTCTATCTCTTCCAGATTGTGAATCATTTGTATTCCGAATTTTTTACACTCAGTCAATGAATCAAAATCATCTTTGTGCATTCTTACAAATCTTTTATATATTTCTTCTTCTGTTGGCATATATCTTTCAGCATATGTTTCTTCGATATGCTCCATATTATGCCCCGCTATCTCATGCATTTTAAGATAACTTGGTAAGTCTTCTTTAAGCCCTCTATGTGAATCAGATGTAAGTATGCATTTAATACCAAGCTTATTTGCTAACTTCATAGCTTCGACATTTACTTTTTCCTGCATACCTACGTCTGATATTTTATAAGGCTGAATCTCTACATATAAGTCATCTTCAAAAATGCTCTTCATTTTCTTAAGAAACTTAATCGCCTTATCTTTCTCATCTTTTATGATACATTGTGCAAGATATCCGGCTACACAAGCTGTTGAGCAAATAAGTCCTTCATGGTATTTTTCTAGCAATTTGAAATCCCAAATAGGATTGTAATATTTCTGCTTTTCACCCTCGTACTGAATCCTATTTAAGTTTCCATAACCTTCAAGATTTTTGGCTACCAAAATCAAATGATAACCTCTTGTTTGTGGCTTATGAACTGGTAAAAAATATCCTTCCACTCCTAAGATAGACTTTATACCTACCTCTTTGCAAGCTTGGTATGTCTGAATTAAGCTATTGGTGTTTCCGTGGTTAGTTGTACTTAAAGAAGTATGTCCTTTGCTTTTGGCAATTCTAGCCAATTCCAATGGTTTTCCAAAACCATCAAAAGTTGAAAACTCATCATGTCTATGTAAATCAACCATAATTATTCACCTATATTTTTGAGAGATTTTTCGTAGTCCCTTTTATAAAGATGCAGAGAACCTGCTATGTGTGTATATGTTCCAAGTTCTAAGCCTAACTCCATAGACAACAAAACTTGTAAACATGTGAACTGAAATACATCGTATGGAAAGCCCATCCATAAATCATTAGATCTCATATATGTTGTCATATACAACTTTCCTTCTCTAACGAAAAACTGCAAACATACTGTGCAATTCAAATCCTTCGTTGGATTCTCCAACGTATTTCTTGGTTCCTTGATGTGAATCACGGCTTGTCTTGTTTGACTGTCTTTCATAAGCAAATCTTTCACGTACTCATACTGATCGAACCCATACTTCTTTTTGATACACCAGCCATAATTGCTGTTTACTGTTTCTCCGTCATCAGACATTCTTTCCCAAGCTGAAGTATATTTACTTATCTCTTTTACATCATTATTTGCCGATAAGTACCAGAGCATTTCTCCTATAGCATATCTCATAGAAAGTTTTCTCGTCGTATTAGTCATTATATTTTTTGTGGGATTTTCTATTACCGTCACAGCATTCAATACTTCATTTACAACTTCGCCATCTCTGCTTTCTGATTCTTTAATTTCTTTTGTCATGATGTCGTACCATTTAAGCCATGCATCATCGGTACTTCTACTCTTAACAACTAAATTTTCCAGCATTTTTTCTCCTTTTATTTTAAAATATTTTCCAATTCTTTCTCTACACAATCTGCAATCGTATCAGCTTTCAGCTTTTCCATATCTTTCTTCATTGTTTCAAAGCCGATTTTTGAACCAGATAAAATCGTACTTCTGAGTTTGACATACATTTCTTCCACATTATGACAATAGCCATAATAGTCATCTGAGAATATCTCCGCATATCCAAACTTTTTAGGAAGTAAGCATTTTACTCCATAACATGCACAATCTGTAGTTGAAGAGCACCACATACCTTCTGAATCAAAAAATGTATTCAAATGAATACCTACTTCTTTTGACTTTAAGAAGTTAACATAAGTTTCAGTATCAGACAATTCTACTTTTTTAAAGTATGGCTTGTCTTTTTCTACGTCAAAATCTTTCCCGGAAGGATTTGTAAAATATACTGTTGGCATATTTTCTAAGCCTAAGTCGTCCTCTAACATATCCATTACTCTTACTAAGTTGTTATACGCACTTTTGTAATATACATCTGAAGAAAGCCTGTGGTTGTAGATTATGTTCATTCCAACATCAGCCTTTAAGTCCATAATCTCTTCATTCGCTGTTGGATAGAACACTCTTACATTATTTGTATTATAACCTAACTTCTTCATTTTGTAAATAACGAAATTTGAATTTACAAAACATAAGTCGGCATTTTCTATACCTTCTCTCTGTCTGTATTCCAAAAACTTCATGTTGTCCGCTGCAAGCCAATGTATGTAAGTAACTACTTTTGATTCTTTGAATATATTCTTCAATGGAAGAACTTTACTTGGTTCATTTACGAAAATAATATCATACTTTTCGTTGTTGTTTTTGATTTCCATAAATCGACTTGAATCAAAATCAAACCTTTCATTGAATGCACCTGCAAATTCTCTTTTTGTATTTCTAAATACAACTCCATCAAAATTTTTCCAGAAATCATTGTCAAGATCTTCGTGCTTCATATTAAACTCGAAGCAAACGTCTACTTCGTTTCTCTTAAACATTTGTGTACTGAGGAGTTTTCTTAAGAAAGTAATATTACTATCCTTGTTAAGTAATACTTTCCCATCTGACGACATACAGCTTATCTGAGGAATCCACAAAATTCTCATTACAGATACCTCCTTTCGGACTTTTTAACATTTTCAAAGTCTGAATTAAATTTTACATATCTGTCACAATTCTTACAAAAACTATAAAGCTTGTTTTCATCATCAATTCCATCAAGGTTTTCAACCCTGAATTTTCCTTCCCAGTCACAACCGTTATCGTTTGTTGCTCTGCAACACGGGTACTCTGTACCATTCTGATCTACGACTCTATGTACTGCTTTAACATAACATTTTCCAGCAAAAGGTTTTCTTTTTTCAAACTCAAAACTTTCAACATTTGTATCTGCTACCTTTTCGCCTTTTGCTTTCAAAGTGCTTGAAACTTCTGCAATATGAAGCATCTGACTCTTTACCGAATCAAACATTTCTTTTTGAAGAAATACATCTTCGTTAGTGTGCACAGGAAAGAATCTTATTCCCACTACATTATCAAATTTGCAAAACTTCATAAACACGTTGAATACATCTGTATAATTCTTAACTGATACCGTCATATTCAGTTTTACTTTAGTTTTAAGACTTCTTATGTTTTCTATCAGTCTTTTATATCTGCTCACATAGTTCTTTTCTAAACCAGAATACCTTATGCTAGCATACATTTCTGGTGTACTTCCATCCATACTTACTTGAACAAATTCTGCTCTTTCTAAGAACTCTCTTATATGATTTTGTGATAAATCATAGTCAAGATTCGTAAACACCTGATACTTTAAATCTTTCTTTTCTTTAAGCAGCTCATTGAGTTTTGACAGTTTAGAATAACTCAATGGATCGCCACCTGAAAAAGTAAAAGTACAGTTTGGATTCTCTTCATAGAATTTGTTTATCTTTTCCTTCAGTAAATCAAAATCTATCTCTCTGTGATTCCATGTATACTGCCTGCACATGTAGCATCTCTGGCTGCATCTTGTCGTTAAATCAAACTGAACACTAATCATATCAAATTCTCCTCTTTACTTGCTAAACTATTTTTCTTTTAAGAACTTTACTATCTTCACTGTTTCATCTAAAGTATCATAGCTTGTTAACATCTTATTTCCGGCATATTTCTCGAATAAAAATTCGAACATCTCTTCATGCTTAGACAAATCTTTGCCATGCTCTTTTGAAGACCTAGCAATATCTTTTGGCTTTACTGTTACCAGCACAGTATTGTTTAAGCTTTCCAGTATGCCATTTATGTACTCATAAGCTTTAGTTCCATCATACTTTCTGTCTATCAAGCCGTAAACTAATTCTGTCATATGAAACCTGTCAAATACTAAGTCTACTTTATCTTCACATAGCTTCAACATTTCAACTATGGCATTATTTATTTCAACATTGTGAGACATATTATCGAACGGAAATAAGTTCTTCATACTGAACTTTTTAAACCCCAACTCTTTGCAAAGTTTATTTGCTAAAGTAGTTTTTCCAACCCTGTCTATTCCTTCGATTATTACAATCATTTTTGTTCCTTTCTTATCTTAAAATCTTAAAAAGGGAGCTTAGAAAGCTCCCATTGTTTATCGCTTGCTTTCTATTCTTTCTTTAACTACTTCGATTTTGTTTGAAATAGTTTCTACAAGTTCTTCTGAACTAATTCCAGAAAACATAGCTATATTCATAAGCACAATAAAACAATCAGCAATTTCTTCAGCTTTTCCCGCTTTATCATACTTTTCATTTCTGAAGTTCTTCCACCTTTTATCTGCATCAAGAACTTCACCTACTTCAGACATAAGCTGAAGGGCGTGGTATGAAGCTAACTTAACGTTATCAATTGGCAACCCAGATACTAACTTCACATCATACAAGCCTTTATCCAGCATTTTCTGCTGATTTGTTTTTTGTGCTTCATACAAATCAGAAAAAGACTTATTCATCATCTTCCTCCCAATCTTCTTCATCATCATACTCATCATCTTCATCCCAATCTTCCTGGGCTTTATCATATTCTTCAAGAAGATTGATGTAGTACTTCTTAGGCTTCCTTGGCACAGCTTCAATCTTGCGTTTTTTGCATTCCTTAAACAATTCCTGAGGTGTCATGGAATCATAATCGTTTCCATCTTCCTCCCAATCTTCTTCATCTTCAGGCTCTTCCTGCTTCTTTGACTTTGATGAAGTTTTTGATGCAGGCTTTCTTTTTGGCTTTTCCTCATAGTCTTCTTCATCTTCAGCACCTTCACACGGGAAAGCTTTATCCAGCATTTTGAGTATTGCCTTTTCTGCAAAAGGCTTTGCCTTCTCATTTCTGAATTTAACTTTGTCCATAGGTACTACTGAGAAAGTTTTATTCTGCTGCTTACCTGAAACACTGATAACGTAGTCTCTATCAGTAAGTGTTCCATAGTTCTCATACATAGCCATAAGAGCGGGAATCGGTGAGCAGTTGTTAACCGGGAACATGAACAGCTGTACCTCTTTTGTTTCATAATTCCAGACAGACCAAATGTATTGAGATCTCGTTCTGATTCCTTCCTCTTCACAGTAAGGACAATTCCTTCCAAACGTTTCTTCCTGACACGGCACGTTGATGCCGGCTTCAAAGCTGTCATGAAAAGTCACTTTCATTCCGTCGTCCATATCATTAAGAAATCTTACTCTCTGCTTTGTACCTTCTCTGAAGTAAATGAATTTCCCTTTGTTCTGTCCTGACTTTTTAACGTCGTTTTTGATGTCATCTAATAAACCCATTTTTATTCCTCCTGAAATCAATCATTGTCTTCTTATACATTTTATCAAAGAGCTGTTGTGTCATTTCTCCTGGGTCCTTTATACCTTTAAGATACCTAAACCTAACTACATTGAAATGCTCCTTTAAGAATGCTGTTCCTCTTTTCCCACATGGGTCATTGTCTAATGCACTTATTATTGTGTTGACACCTTTATCTTTCAGCTTCTTAATTTGCTCACTTGACATCTTCCATCCAAGTATTGCTGCTACATTGCTCTCACCAAATTGTAAGAACTTTAGTCTGTCCATATATCCTTCTACGATGAAAACATAAGGCTTTAAACCATAACTTCCAACTAATGTTTCAGCTCTTCTAAACCCTTTATTGTACAGGTATTTCCTTTTCTTTTCAATGTCTTTATCTGTTGTTCTACATACCCAACCTTTGAACTTTCCATTGTCAATCATAGGAAACACTATGCTGTAGTTTTTGTTGTATGTTATCTTAGCTCTGCATTTATTCAACGCTTCTGCATCAAAACCTCTGTTGCTCATATACTTATAAGCTTCAATCTCTTCTGGCTCTTCTGGATTCCCCCAGTCAGTCTTTTTCAAACCATAATAAAAATCATAAGCTTGATTATATAACTCTCTTCTGACTGGCTTTCGTGACTTCCGATGAGTACTTATCTTTATACTGCTACATTTATCAGACTTAAGAATATCCAAGTAAACTTTATATGATTGTAAATCATCCAAGCCGTTGTGCTTGCTTTCCATAAGTTTTACAAATTTGTAAGCATCACCTGACAAACCACATCCAAAACAAAACCATGAACCTTCTTCAAGATTTATTATCATGCTTGGATTTACATCTTCATGAAAAGGACAAACAATTTTTTGCTTTTCAACACCTGTTTCGTATAATAAGTTGTAATACCAAAGTACCTTTGCTAAATTAAGTCCTTTACTTTCAATCGTCCTTTTCCTGCTCTTTCTTTGCGGTCACTGTATAATAAGGATTCTGTTTTTCTGTTGTATAACACCCATCTAAACTTTCTTCACTTACTTTTCCAGTTGCCACAAGATTTTCCAAAACCGGAACATCAACAGATTTTTTTACATCAATGAAGTTTTTGAACACCTTTGGATTCACTCCATATTCTTTGAGATACGTTATCAATCCTGGCATATCGTTTACTTCATATTTCTTTATTATAACCTGTTTCCTGTACTCTTTTTCTAATGCTTTTTCAACAGATTCGGCATCAAAATTAACAGAAACTTTCTGAACCTTTTTAATTCTAAGAACCTGCTTATTAGCAATTTCATTGTAAGAAAAACTAATCTCCGAATCAATATTATTCTCATCAAAGAACTTATTTATTGAACCATAAAAGTTTTTCTTTAACTCATTCATTTGGCCTTGCATTTCTTTAAGCTCTCTGTTTTTTCTAAAGAACTCTAATGCCATAAACCTGCATTTCTCATACAGAGAAGAACTAGTTTTTCTTTCCCTCTTCACTTTCCCTAATTCCTTTCAGAAGATTATAAATTCCTCTTGGCCAGCGTCTTCCGGTTTTCACCCAGATAACATCTTCAAACGGAACAATGAACTCAGCACCATATTCAGTTTCGAGTTTAAGCAACTTTTTCTTAGTGCTTCTCTTCATGAGTTTTGCTGCCTTAACCTTGCCAGTTGGAAGCCTAAAAGCAACAATTACTCCCATTTCTACTTTTTCAATGTAGTCAATCTTACTACTATACTTATTTTCTGCTTCTGCAGAATCACACTCACATACATCTGTTTTCTGAGGAGTTACTTCTTTGTTCTCCTGAACCTGCTCTGTTTCCTCAACAACTTTTGTTGTTTCAGCTATTGCTTCAATCAACTGATCTTTTGTCATATCCCATCTTCCAGAGATATTATACTTTTTAGCAACCTCTCTCAGCTCCTTGCAAGTCATTTTAGCTAAAATTTCTTTTGACACTCCTATGCCCTCCTATTATTTTAATTTGTGGTTTGTACCACCGACCGGAACTTTTTGTTCCGGTTTCGTCTTAATTTTCAAAGACTCATCAGGGTAGTTTACAATTGGCATCTGAAGAAATTTATCATTTCACATGGTTTAATGTCACCTTTATATCCAAACGCCTTACATTTAAAAAACTGTAGACTATGGTCAAAAGTTTCCTCAACTTTTTCACTATCAATTAGAACCTCAACTGTAAGAATATCTTGACAACCTCTAATTGCTAAAAATTTAAGAGCATCGTCTCTTTCTTTTGTTAAATAAACAACACCTTCCATTCCTGATTTAATACCATCAACAACAATTGATGCTAGATTTTCATAAGGTGTTGCATGATAATATGTATCTTTCATTTTGTTTTTCCTCCTCTGAGTAATTTTTGTTTTTGTTTGATTATGTATATATTATATACCAAGATTTTGATTTTGTAAATAGGTTTTTGAAAGTTTTTTATTTTTTTTCAGCTACTATTTTATAGTAATAGCACCAGTTTTAGAATCAATCTGAATTGTCTTACCAGCTATGGGTTTACCATCTTCCATAACTTGAATCACGGGAGCATTATCCATAGTTGCTGGAAGTCCATTGGTTTCATCGAACACAATAGAAGCTGCAAACAGCGGAACTCCATCTGTTCCACTCTGTAAATAGAATCCGTCCGCTACGTTTGATTTAGCCAGAACTCTGTAAGTTTCGTTGGCTTTTGCAGAGAAGCTAAACGATTTTGAGTAAACCTTTTTGGGCTTCATTCTGTTGGCTTCAATCGTAGTAGCAAATTTGCTGTTTGGAACTTCGGTAAGCTGATTTGGGCCAGGGCCTACTTTTGCAAGCCATATTTCAACATTGTTAATAGTTCCTGTCTCATTAAAAATCTGAGCCTGATATTCCATATTAACATTACCATCTACAAGGAATTTAAAGTCGCCTTGCACTTTCAGTGGGTCGCTGGAGCCTGCATCAGACCAACTATTATCATTTACTATTTTTCCATCACCACCTGCAATAACTCCTGCTGGAATTTTCGTAGATGAATCGTTGACCGTATATCGATAACTTGCATCACCCTTTGGAGTATCTACTTTGGCTTTGTAATACTCCTTACTAAATTCCAGATATTGCTCCTTGATGTGGCTGTTCGTAGTTATAACTAGTTTGTTAAACCCCGGAACAATATCACCCTCAAAGTCATTCAATTTAAGCGTGGTTGGAATCTGAGAAGATACTGGATAAAGAACTATGGCTAATTCTTTACCATCAGATGGCAGGTTAAATTTTTTTATAGCAGTATGAATCCCAGATACAGCATCTTCTGAAATGAATAACGAGTCTACCGCCTCCCAATCAGCAGAGAACACAGGTGAACCGTTATCATAACTCTGAACAGACGGTAATGGTGCAGGGTTTTGTATTCCTGTATATTTCATCAGATTTATCTGAAAGGCATTATTTTTGTCTGTGATTTTAACCGTGGTATTATACTCTTTTCCACCTATATAGTGGGTTGCAAACTTACTATATCGTTTCACGATTGAAAACACAGGTAAATCAGTTCCGTTGTCTTTAATAATCAACTGATAGTTCTGAATAGCTGCTTTTACCTTTGTCTTAAAATCAAGGTAAGTGTCATCCCCTAGATACATTGTAGTAGGTGCTACTTCTTGCTCAGCCATGTCAAAAGTAAGATACTGGGCAAAATTCAGGGAATTTGTACCGTAATAAATGTTGTCAAATCCAATTCTGTACCCTGTAAAAGCCATAAAAGCAAGTAAAGCCATACCTGCTGATTCTTTTTTACTTATGGCTTGTAGCATAATGCAGGTATCAGCACCAATGCTTAAAATTTCCTCATTTGCAAACGTAGTTTTAAGCTTTAAGTGAACTTCTGTATAGTCTTTTACTCTGCACTCTCCAACATACAGCTCTTTTCTCTGCACGTCATCAGTTTTGTACTCGACTTCAACCCCCATTGGATTGCCATTTATATCCAGAATAGGCGATTCGTTATTGTCCACAAGCTCCAGCATAATTTTACCGTCCTGAGTTAATGGTGCTAATTCATAGGCTGACGGAACATAAGATAAAGCCACAAGGAATGTTGTGCCTTCGTTCGCGTTTGAATCATCCTGCATATTAATATCCTGAATCACAAACGATTTATTCTGCAAATTCTGGTAAACAAAAGCTCCACCCTGAACTCTGACATCACCAAAATAAATCTTTGCTTTGTCATATTTTGTATTGTATAACTGATCATTTCCAACAAAAGCAAGAATACCGTCATGCCCTTTTACACCCTCTACAGAAAAATCTGCGTTTTCGCCTAGCTTAGCAATTCTAACAGTTTTATCAATAGATTGAATGTTCTGAGAAGTAAACCATTCATTTTTCAGACCATCCATAAACTGCATCGAATAATCATGCGTTTCGTGGTGTGATATAAAATCATAACCTGGTTCATTTTTAAATGGCAGGAAATAACCTAAATACCCTTGTTTTGTGAACGTCATCGAGCTGGCTGAAACAATACCATCTATGCTTTCCCCTGATGCTGCATCTATCTCTAGGGAGCCCGATGATACCCCTGTTGAGAATATCAACTCCACCATAATGATTTTACCATCACTATGAGGTGGAAGAATCTGGGTTATCTTTTGCCCCTCACTTGTGAGCTGAAATGCTAAATATAGTGTTGTAGCATCTTTGTATGGCAGCTGTGATAAGTCAATAGCTGCTTGAACTTCATATCTGTTTGCATAGAACAGTTTTTTGATTTCTTCGTCTGTTTTACCGCTTATGGCTGGGTGGTCTGCATTCTGCAAAGCCCTAAAAGCTGCATTTGCTTTAAGCTCTCTGTCAAAATCAGACGGAGAAAAGTTTGAACCGTCTTTTGACATTAAGCCTGAATCAATTCCTTTATCATACAGCTTTTGAAGGTCTACGTCGGCAAGGTCGTTTTCTGCCAGTCCGTTCTTTTTCGCCTGAGTCAGAAAATCCGCATCAGACATAGGTTCTTTAACAGCTTCCTTATATTTCTGTCTGAATACATCATTTGATACATTCTTAAAGTCTTTAAGTGCAAAATCACCAGCATCACTCTGAGCTACAGGTGGAGCTGCAAAGTTTTCGTTTCTGTCAACATAGTAAACGCAGCTGTACGTGTAATAATCGTCAATCTTAATCATTAACTTAACTCTTCCATAACCCATCGACAAATATTTACTAGCTGCTACTTTTACTACATTGCCAGCCACTGTTACTGGATAGTCTGGAGAAGACTCATCTACAGTAAACGATTCTACACCATTTTCAAAGTTAAAAATGAGCTTCGGCTTTTTCATATTGTCAATGGTAATGGGTTCACCACGCTCAGCAAGCCTAAACTCAAAAGCAAAGTTCTGGTTACCTTGTAAAAGACCCGTTTCTTTTATTGCTTTATCTGCATAAGCTGTATCAAGTTCAACCTTAAATGTCCTCATACAAACACCTCCTTTTAAAAAAGGCCCTCTGGATAACCAGAAGGCCGTTTAATGGGCTTATTTTCCTGGGCCTACAGGTGTATTGCCCTTACCCTCTAAACCTGGGCCTACGGGAGTATTACCAAGTCCTTCAAGACCCGGCCCTACTGGAGTATTGCCCTTACCTTCCAGTGCTGGGCCTGTTGGTACATTTCCGCCTGTTGTGACTGGGCCTGTCTCTCCTACGTCACATGTACATTGTGTGTTAGGCTTACTATTATGTACCTCATTTACCGACTTGTTTTTGTGTACCTTACATCCTGTTTTACTCTTTCCCATATCATTTTCTCCTTTCTTTACTCCTGTGCTAACTCTGGATAGCCTAAAGCTGCAAGCACTTTCTTCACGTCTGGTCTGATAATTTCAGGCACATCAGTGATTTTCTTTAAACCCTTGATAATAAGCTGTGCATAAATTACGTCCATTCTTTTCACCTCTTTTCACTTACTTTGTTATAGCAGCCTCAAATACCTGTGCCAAGGCCATCTGAAGTTCTGTTACCTGTTTTTCTTTTTCCTCATACATCTGCTGAATTGACATAAGTAAGTCAAAATCCTTATATGGATATGTGGCTATTGAGCCATCACCATTCACCTGATAGCAATATCCTTTAATGACAGTATCACACCATCCATTAAAGTAATCATCTGGTACATCATGTTCTGTAAGCTGCAACCCCGTATCATTCTTTTTTACTGCTACAATATGGTATTGTTCATCTGTATATATTTTCATTTTATATCACCTCTTTTTATTCATTTGCCAAAAATACTTCATAGTAATTAACTGCTTCTGCTCTGCTGCCCCATACAGCAAGGTTAAGGAATATTTTATATTGTCCTCTAAGACTTGATATATCAAGATATCCTGTTATTTCGTTCGCAGCATCTGCATAAACTTTTAATGTAGCTACTGTATTGTTGTTAGATGGGTTTTGTACATATATACTTACATCACCTCCTCTTGATGCCCCCTTTACCACCGTCTTAAGATATCTATGATTCGTTAAATCTACAAAATTATTAAAGTAACTACCTCTAATTATATATAATGCCGCTCCTGCGATACCATCTCCATTGCCGAAAGACATGCTCTGGCCATTTTGAAAACTGCCTCTTCTCCATAAATAATACGGGCTTGTAACTAATCCTTCAAAAGTTCCAGTTACTCCGAATATTCCAGCTCCCTTTTTTATATTACCAGCTTGCAAGTTTGGGTCACCAGCTACAATTACATTACCGCTTGCATAATATCCAGCGCTTATCGCTGTTTGGTTTGCTGTACTTGGTATTATTGTTGCTGCCCCTCTAGTGGGAATGCTTTGCGTTACTTTTCCGGAGCCATTATGATACCCAGCTGGGATTGTATAGTTGCCATTGATAGGTAGTACCTGACTCACCGCTCCCCTGTTTGGCATCGTACCTGTTAACGGTTCACCATCTGGGCCTACAATAACTTTACCGGCCAGTATGTCACCTGCCTGTGCTGTAGTCACATCTAAATCAACACCGCCTCCGCCTCCGGGAATCCATATTTTAGACATATCCTATACCCCCTTTGTCACGCCCTTAAGACGAATCTTAAAAGTTTCAGTAGGCTTTTTTATATTGCAGTAGAAAGTAGCAAATCCATCCTCTGTTTCACCTGCATCAATCATGCCTGTAAGCTTTTTGAGCAGCTTTGTTTTATCAATCCCGGTATCTTTATCAATAGCAGGTGCAAGGCTTATGCTGTCCGTTTCTTTCAAGTTTGGAACCGCTACTCTCTGGCTCCACGGTGCTGAATCTCCTATCCAACCTTCCAAAGTAAGCTCAACTTCTACTGTGTTGTTTATGCTATCAATCTGTTTCTGAAGATTTGTAGCTGGCTCCGTACCTAACTTAGCATTTATATCTTGGAACCATTTATTGAACGTTGCTTCGTTTGCGGTTCTCCAAGATTCAAAGTCCTGCTGTTCTTGTTTTGTCCATTGGTCTAAATCCGCACCAGCTTTCTTCGTGAACTGCTCATACCAACTTACAAACTGCTGATATAACGTAGTGGTATCAACCTGCTCTACAACTCCTGTTACTATACCACAGACATTTTTATCTAACCTGTCATCAACTATTTGTGCATTTGTGATTCCTGTAATACCCTGTGCTACATTGATATGCGCTAGACGTAACTGGAATACACTGTCATCCCTTTGCAGTGCTGGAATTTGAGCATCACCGGCTTCTGTTCCTTTTATGACTTTTACTTTAATATCTCTGGTTGTTACATTCCACTCAAGCACTATACTGTCCACCCTGTTTAAACTTGGGCTGGCATTCTCTAACTTTACGTTCAGAAGTGTACTATTGTCATACCAATATCCATTGATAAAAGCGTTACCAACTAAGACATCAACACTCATGTTCTGTGCTAAGTTTTGTACTACTTGAAGCTTACCTGCATCTGGAAAGAACACACCATTGCCAATGAATAAGGCAAAATAATATGCAAACTGCTGAGCAAAATATTCCCTGTCATAAGAACCATCAGCTTGTTCCTCAGCATTAAAAAATCCACTTGTTTCTGCCACCTTACAACACTCCTTTCTTCAATTTATCGTACAACGTAGGCAAACCAAAACCAAATGTTGGCTCAACCGTATATCCATCTTCTGCAAATGTAACTGTAACTTCTGTTATTTTAGCTGATAATATAACTCCAAGGTTTTTATCAACCACACTTACTGTATCACCTAAGAAGTAGTCTTTGCCATAAACAAAACCTGTTCTTGCATCACTCATCAGTTCTGCATCATAGCTTTCCACTTTTCTAAACTCACTTAATTTTTCTTTTCCTCTTTGCTGAAGCAATTCATTATATTCTTCATCAGTCATTCTTGATATACTGTTTGCTTTTTGAATATCTCTTGCATCAACTACAATTTCTCTCCTGAAGAAGCCTGCTGATTCAGTTTGTTTAACTTCAACAACTACTCTGTTTTCTCCTTCGCCCTCACCTGCAACATATGCCACATTGCGGTAATTATTATTATCTGAAACATATTCACTTTTTAAAATGTTGTTAAAGTCTGTACCAAATATTACTGGCTTATTTCCATCTTTGTTGCCAATTGTAAGGTCTTTACCTCTGAACAAAGTAAACTCAAAGGCTTTTTCTTCCATGTTAAGATATACTTCATAGCCAATATCATAAGTTTCGCTTAACGGCTGGAATATATCGGATAATGATTTACCTGTAACCTGATACCTAATAGCTGTATTGTCTATTACATTGTTTATAAACGTAAAACCTTCAATCTTTCTTTCGTCATCAGCCATGAAATTTAACCTAACAAGTTCTTCAAATATTCCTGTTGTTAGTTTATTTGCTTCGTATGTTTTTATAACCGTTCTCCAGTTTAAAACTACTGAAAGCAATTTGCCTTTTGCTTTTATTTCGTTATCTGAAGATTTGTCTATATATTGGATAACACCAGCATATTCATCTTCAATCCACAAAATATTATCTTCAACAATTAGACTTTTATTTTCTTCATTTAATGCACAACTTAATTCAAAAGAGCCTATACCAGAATACTTTGGATTGTACTGTATCATATTGAATTTGTTTATCACACCCAACCTCTCAAATTTATGGTTGATGATTTCCATCCTCATATTTCCCATGTTACTCATCCTCCAGATTGAATATCTTTTCGTGATATGATACATTGATATTCATGTTTTTATAAGTATCATCTTGTACTCCTTTGCTCTCATAAGTAGCAAAACCTATTGTAACTGTTCCTACTGGAATTTGCAGCCATGAGCTGTCTAAGTCAAAATATCGCAAGTATGATTCCCATGGACTATTTTCATCTTTTCTACCACGGATATACCTTTCACCATCTACTGTACTGATTTCTATATCTTCACCTTCACTCAATGTTTTGTTAATATAAACAAACTCTTGCGTTTCTACAATCTTTAACTCTGGATTGTTTACAATACCTAAAGCATGAATCAATATCTTTGCACCTGCTGGAATAGCACCTTGATTTGTTAACTGCTGCAAAAGTGCTCTTCTTCTTTTCCCGAAGATTGTACCTTTTCCTTTTTCATTCACCATTATCCATGGGAACTTCCAATTTGGTTGAAGAATAGCTATACTTACATTTAACGGATTTGACGTTTGCCATAACGGCTTGTTACACAATATTGAAAATGTGAACTTGCAAAAAGCTCTGTTGTTTGTTTTGTACTCTTTTCCATACTTTACGCTGGCTTGTGCTTTTCCAAATAAACTATAACCCTCTGCTTGAATCTCAATCTCGTGTAATGGATTCATGAATGCACTTAGAATCTTTTTCTTCCTTCTGAAGTCTTGCGTATTGTTATACACTATATAACCAAAGAAACTCACTTCTCGGTCTTCTAAAGAAGTTGAAGAAATATACGAACCTACTTGTGTAGGAAAGTTATATGTATTATGCTTTGCTTCAACTTCTCCCCAGTCAACAGAGCCATCATCAACATCAAGCAAATAATCACCTTTATCTGAATCCATTACTATTTCTTTTCCTGTAACCAGATTTCTGAACTTTACAGATTCGACCATATTTCTTCACCTCCTTTAACTGAATCCTAATGCAATTTCTCTTTCTGCTCGTTTCATTTCTCTTGCTGCTTCTTTTGGTGTCAATGCTTTTGGACTGTAGAAGTTATAAGTATTTCCACCCTTTCCATAGTTAGCATTTTCTTCTGCTGTAAGAACTCTTTCTCCTTTATGCAACTCCGCTCTATATCCATCATACGGAACATAGTCCAGACCATTGCGGTGACTGCCATCTGGTTCATCGTCATCATCTTCTGCAGCTCTCTTTGCAGCTTTTACCTTTTTGGCTTCTTTTTTCCAAAATTTAACTTTATCTTCAATCCAATCTATAGAATCGTTTATCCAACTTGTAATGCTTTCCCATATACTTTTCATACCATCCCACAGCATATTGAATATATTTTTACCTGCATCAAACATCGCCTGCCCTATTCCTAATACTGTTCCTACTGGGTCATTTACAACTTGGCTAAACCATTCTATAATTTGATTCCATACTTCTGTAAATCCGTCTTTTGCTTTATTAAACAGGTCTCTTGCTGCTTGCAACATTCTTGGGCCTGTATTGGTTATAAAAATTATAATACTCTCAATGAAGTTCTTAAGTAACTGAATTATAGTGTCCCAAATTATCGAGAATATATTCTTTATACCGTCCCAAGCTGCTTGCCAGTCACCTGTTAATACAGCCATAAACACGGAAACAATCTCTTTGAATATTGCTATACTTGCATTTAATATTGTGATTATACTATTCCAAAACAATGAGAAATAATCTTGAATATTAAACAAATTGATTTCCCACAAACTTGTGATAAATGAAAGCACACTGTTAACTAAATCTCTTATTCCAAACAAATTTGTTTGATAAGCTATAAACATTCCTACAATAGCTGCGATAGCTATTCCTATTGGACCTGTTAAAGTAGCAAAAGCTGACCCTAATGTAGAAATAAGTGGGCCAATCAAACCTACTAATTGATGTATACTTAATAACGCTTTTGATAAATTTCCTAACAATAAAAGCAAAGGGCCTACAGCAGCTACTATTAAACCTATCACAACAATGACTTGTTGAACACTTTCTGGCATCTCCGCAAGCCTTTGCATCATATTAGTTAACCATTCTACAAAATCAATAATATATGGAAGCAATATCTCGCCAAATTCTACACCTAATAAAGAAGCATTTTTTCTTAATGTCTCCATCATGCTTCCCAAATCATTATAGCCTTCATCTTTCAGCTGTTGTGTAGCACCAGACACATCTAATGTTGCATCCTTTATATTTCCCAACTGAGTAACTACTTCTGGACCTAAATCCTCCCACATAGTACCAAATAAGTTAGTCCCAGCTGTATTTTGAGCCAATGGGTCTTCCATTTCTCCAAGGGCAGAAACAACCTTATAAAATGCTTCCTTAGCACTGTCACCACCTTGAGCAAACTTAGCTGCCATCTCATCAGCATTAAGTCCAATAGCTTCAAATCCTGCTGCTGTGGTTTCGCTGCCGTCTATAACTCTGATTGATAGCTCTTTTACTGCATCACCGACTTTGTCAAGATTCCACGCACCTGACTCAGCACCTTGCTGAAATATCTGGAACATTTCCTCGGCACTAAACCCTAACTTTTTGAATTGCGGGCCATACTCATTGATAGAATCAATCAACTCATCTGAGAAATTAAGCCCGTTTTGCATACCCCATGTCATTAAGTCAAATGCTTCCTCAGAAGTTGTGCCAAAGTTCTTCATTAAAGTATTTACAGTTCTTATACTTTCATTTACTTCTACGTCGAATGCATCTCTAAATGCAAAAGCTGATTCTGTCACATTTTGAAGCTCTTCTTCACTTAAATCACCTAGCTGTTTGTTTACTTCTACAAGTGCATCGCTTATGTCTTCAAAGCCTTCTCCATAATTGTTTTCATAAATTCTTTTCATTACTTCATCTAAAGACTGCATCTTCTCATCTGTTGCACCTATGCTAATTTGTAAAGACTGAGATGCTTTGTCAAATTTACTTGCTGCCAGCACCATTCCTGTACCAACACCAAGAATCGGAACTGTAACATTTTTTGTAAGAGCAGAACCGGCTGTTGTCATTCCATCTGCTGCTACTTTAAACTTTTCTTTTGAGCCTTTAAGTTCGTCGTTAAACTTTTTTACATCATCCAGAGCATCTTTAAAACCTTGTTTAAACTTAGATGTATCAATATCTAAATAACCTATAGCTGACCCTAAATCCACCATTTGATAAGCACCTCCTTCCTTACTAAACTAATTCATCAAATCTTTATACAAATCAGACGGCTTAGAATAATGCATATTTTCTGTTTTAAGTTTACGGAAGTTTGGCTTCTCGCCATCTTTCATTTTGTTTATGATAAAAAGACAAGCACAATTAAAACAATATGCATCATACGTGTTTTGGAGGTTTATTATTTCTGCTGGCGTTTTTTGGAACTCCTTTGCCAGTCCAATTACCGTTAAGATTTCCGGACTTTTGACGAAAGGATTCAAGGGCTTTTACACCTTTTTGAGAATAGCTGAAGATTGCCATCATCTGATCGTCAGTCAGTTTTATCCCCGCATCTTCAAACTCTTCATATGTTGGTTCAATTAATGATGCTCTACAGATCTCTTTCAATACACCATGCATATCTTTTAAGAAGTCTGTATTGTCTGTATCAAGATCAGAACCTCCCATGAAAAGTTTGTTGGCAACAACTAATAAGCTATTTGGAATCCTTCCTTTTTCCACCATTGCCAGCATAGAAGGTCTTGACATTCTAACTACAAGTGGCTGCCCCTCTGCAAATGGTGGAAGCTCAACAACCTGCCCTTTTGCATATTCTTTAAGGTCTTCAATCCTCGTTACTTTTAACTCATTCATCTTTTACTCTCCTTTTGTTTATCTTTTATCTTTTATCTTTTATCTTTTATTCAATGTCCGGAAGAGTACTTACATACTCGATTGTATACGGAGCCTGTTTTTCGTCTGGTGCTGAATCAATTGTATACTCAGATACACGGAATACGTTATCTTCAGAATTAAGCCCGAACGGCTGTCCTTGGCAGTTTGGATAGGTTATTTTCTCATATCCTACAAGCACTGCTGCTGCATCATAAATTGCAGAGTATGCAATCAGGTCAAATACTTTTCCCTTTTCACCAGAACCAGCAATAGGAGGCTCATACTTCGTAACCTTACTTTCATACTCTGTTCCTTCCCAAGTAATCTTACCGCCCTGTAAAATAACGGCAAGCTCCGGGATAAACACATTGTCTGTGAGAGTAATACGATGTCCTGTGATAGTTGTCTGCTGTCCTTTCTGTGCTTTCAGTTTATTCTTAATTACCAGCTTGATTGCTTCTGTTTCAGAAGTCTGAACTTCAACTTCAATTTTGCTTGCCGTATCAAGAGCTAATTCTCTGCCGCTTGCATCATCTTTAACCTTAATAGTTACAAGAGCACAGTCTATTGTTGGTATCTCATTGCCTTTTTTTAACATGCTTTTTTTCTCCTTTCTAAAGTAACTTATTTCTTGCATAACACCTATATTCGACACTCTTTGAATAATCATTATTCACTGTATCAAGAAAGCTTGGTGTCTCGAGCCCAGTTGGCATTACCATAGGAGCCAACCTTTCTACTGCTGTTTTGCACTTTTTTGCAAAATCATCAAGTTCCAAATACATTTCGATAGGAACATGACAATATATGCTATACATTCTCTGCTGAGTTGAAAACGTTCGGAACTTTGCTGCACCTTCATCTTTTACAACACAATATGGACTTTTGCATTCTCCTTTGTGTGATGCTGGTGGATACACATCAATTCCATCTTTCAATAACTCATCAGTGATTCTTTTTACTATTTCTTCCATGATATCACTTTCCCATCTTTTCCAATAAGCTTTGGAGCTGCTCAAAAAACTCTGGTGACTTTATATTTATTGTTGGCTTTATGATACTGTAGTTTCCATCATTTGCAAGCTCAAGCCATATACCATAATCTACTCCATGTGATAGAGTGATTCTGATTCTATCCGGAAGGTCTTCAACATAACTGGTTAATAAAGCCTTAGCTGCTCCAGTTCTATCCTTCCACAGCCTATTTAGCTTTGCGTAAGCCTCTAGCTCTTCTGACTTGGTTGATGCAAACATATTCAATGCAGCTAAAGCTTTCTTATCAACTTTTGCTACACCATCAATTATGTTGTCCATGCTAAACTCAAATTCCATAGCCATGACTTACACCTCCATTTCCAGAGATATATCAACAACTATACTATAGTTTTGTACATCAAGAACTCCCGTTACTTTGTATTTATTACCGGCAATCTCTGTATAATCACCCTGTTCTATTCCTATTGCATTTTCTTTCAAAGTAAGTATTGTAGGAACCTTTTTACTTTGCACCATTGACGCATCTGCCTTTAATAACGAAATATAGCCATTTGTCTCATGGTATATTCCTTTGACGATGGCTATATCTTCTTCACCTACATTCTGGTGATACTTATTTTCTTTTTTTCTTTTGAACTGATATTCTTGGCCGCTTCTGGCAATCTCGTTTTTTATTTGGTGCTTCATAAATTTTATATTCATTTAATCACCCCCAAGAATGCCAGTATTTGAAGGCCGGAACTTTGATGCTAATCTCTTAAAGTAACCTGATGTGTCTTGTGTAGTCAATCCGCTAACCACTATAGACGACACCTCAGACTTAATAAGAAGCATCTCGTAAATGGTGGCATTTACATCACCACCGTTCTTTTCTAAGTAATATGTAAAATCATCCTCATTGAAGTACGGGAACTGTTCTTCTCTTACCTCTCTTTTGATTATATCAATCACTTTAGAATCTGGCATCTAAATGCCACCTCCTTTCTTACATCTCTTCTTCGATGTATTTTCTCACTCTGTCTTTAACTTCATTAAAGCTTGTGATTCCGGAAACGTCAATTCCTTTTTTTGCGATGAAGTTCTTCACTTCATTTTTTGTCCACTGCGAAATAGGCTTTTCCACCAGAGCTTCAGCATCTTTGTCAACATGTTCTGCATGCTCAGTTGCTTCTGCACCATCATTATTATCTTCTACAGCTTCTGTTTCTGTATCAACGATGATAGAATAACCCTGCTTCCGGAAGATGCTTTCATAAGCACCTCTGGAAACTTCAAATTCATTGATTCCGTTTGTAATAACTACCATGCCTTTACCTCCTTATGCCTTTGTATCAAGGATATAAACCTGATCTGCCATAGGGAAGTCAGGCAGACAAATCATAGAAACGATTGTTTCTACATTAACCGGGTCTGCTTTCTCAACCGTGGTTACTGCAACACCTGTATCTGTGATTGATACGTTAGCAACCTTAGAAGCCATCAAATCAGACTCAGCCGGAGTTGTTCCAAACCATGTCTTTCCAAGTGCGCCATCTGGGAATAACACAACTGTATCAGTCGGCATGTAAGGAGTTGTAACACCTTTCTCATCTTTGTACTTGTACGGATTTACCTTAAGTACAATTCCCAGTTCATCCAGTAGATACTGTGACAGCTTCTTGTCCGAAATAGCACCCATGCCGTTTGTCAACACGAAGATTTCTTTCTTAATCTTATCACTGTTTCTCAGGTCTCTCCAGGTTTTTCTGTCACACATACCTCTTGTGATAACAGCACCAGTATCATCGTAAATTTTCTCAATAGCTTTTCTCATGTCTTCCATCGGGTCACATGTTGCCGATGTCTCCCAGTCAACCGCTGCATTTCCCTTGTGTGTTACACCATAATCATACGCGAACGTCTGTCCATTTGCTGCCATAGAAATAACACCTGTTGTCAGAGCCATCATTCTCATTCTCTCGCGAGAAGCTCTTGCACCTTTGAGAAGTTCTGTCTGGTCATCAAAGATTCTTAAAATAATAGAATCGATGTATGCCTGATTTCCGGTTTCAAGAACCATGTTAAGTTCCTGCCGCATCTCTTCATCAATATACTTGGATTCTTTGAAGTATGGCATATCTGCACTTAACTTATCGAATCCAATTCTTGGTCTCGGAACTGCCGCTGCATCAAAAGCAGATGTCTTTAATACAATCGGCTGGCCGGAAGCACCTTTAAGCCATTTGAGCGTTAAGCCTCTCTTTTTATCGTTCGGGAATAACTCCTGCGCCGGATATACATCATCATCTGGAAGCCGCTCCCAATATGCTGTCAATTCCTGACTTGTAATAAGGTCAAATATTGTCATCTGTTTACCTCTCCTTTCTTTACGCCTTTACGAACGTAATCAGCTTACTTGCGCTTGCATTTGTAAGAGCTGTATCAATCTTAGTTTCAACACCAGAAGCCAGTCTGTTAAGGTTTACAAAACCAAAAATCAGAGCTGTTCCATTTGCATTTGCATCTCTTGCATCAACATCATGCAGAAGTACCGCATTCATTTCATGAGTATCTGCATCTGCAATTTCTGCCGGTGTCTGAAGATTCTTTAAGTCAATCTTTATCGGTGTACCTGCCGGAACAATGGCAGTTGCATCTTTTTTTACAACACAGCCAACTGAAACCTGATGCTCTACATTGAGAAGAATCTGATTTACGTTTACCGCTGTTGTTTTTGTGATTCCAGATTTATTTAACATTCTTTTAACCTCCTTCTTTAACTCCAGAAGCTGCTCTTGCTTGAATCATTCTGTTGTTTTCTCTGAGCAGCCAATCTTGCTCCAAGGCTTTTGCCTTTTCCGCCTTTGTTGTTCTTATCTTTGTTGCTAACAGAAGAACCTGTACCTTTCTTTCCGGTTGATTCTGAATCATCTTCATCAGAACCTTCACCAAACCATACTGGGTATTTCTTCTTAAACTCTCCCATGATAACTTTGGCATCTGCATCTTCATCAGTCATCTTAGACATTGCCAGTGTAACAATATCTTCAACATACTGCGTTTTAACACCCATCATCATGGCTTCCGCTTTTAACTCAGCGGTAAGTGCTTTTCTCTCTGCCTCTGCAAGCTTTGCATCATTCTCAGCTTTATTCTCGGCAGCAACGTCTTCATCTGACTTCTGGCTGTTTACAAAAGCTTTGAACATAGCAATCATTTTGGTGTCTTTTGGATCGATACCCAACTCCTTATACACAGAGTTCTTGCCCTGTTTCTTTTCTTTGGACATCATCCTTGTTACTTGAGCTTGTGTGAAAGTCTTTTCTTCATTTGGTTCATCTTTGCCTTTTCCATCATCGGCTCCAGTATCCTCATCTGTCTGGTCTTCTGTTCCCTCATTATCAAGGGTCTCATCTTCTAACTCTTCATCAAGCTCTTTGTTCTCTGCACCCATTTTATTTTCTCCTTTCTATTTTCCACATCTTGCTGTGGTACATTTAAAATCCTGAATACAGGTATTTATGTTAAACAGCGGGCTTACATACTAAAGCGTATCTCGACGTTCTCCTTTTTCTCTGAATCAAAGTATATTTTTCCTTCATACTTTTTCATCAGTTCAAACCGTCTTCTTTTAAGTGTTCCAGATAACGCTTTATACCTTACTGAGTATTTTCTCTTTACACTTTTTCCTTCTGATTTTGCACCAGAAATTACTGCAACAACTGCAGTAATTCTTCTCAGAATAGATCTTGTTTCATCATTGTCCACCTGAACAAAATACCTTTTTCCACATTCGCAATCGAAATACGTAAGGTCTATCATTTCGCCATCAACAATCACTGACAGTTTTTTCACCACATTGTTATTCAGTACGAAATTTCTTTTGCATTCTGAGCAAATAAAAGGAATTTGTAAATTTTCCATAACTTTTCTCCTTTACTTTAAACTAAAACGAAGCCGATATTGCTACCGACCTTGCTTATCTAAACAACTCAACTTTTTATTTTAATTAAAACATAACATCCGTTATTTCTTTACATGTATCAAACATAACTTTATGAACATTTACTTCAACGAACTTGCTAACTGCTTCGATGTTATCCATAACTTTCTTAGCCTCACCGTATGTATTGTACATATAGATGTCTCCCTCGAAGCAAATTCCTTTGTTGTTGTTTACTAATTTCATCATTTTGTTTTCCTCCTCTGAGTGATTTGTTTTTGTTTGTTTATTGATTATGTATATATTATAATATAAAAACCTGCATTTGTAAATAGGTTTTTGCAAAATTTTTAAAATTTATTCAACTATTTTGCAGCCATCCAACTCAATATACTGTCCATCTTTAACAGTTACTGAATAGGTTCCTTCAAAGAACTCCAGCATTTCAATGTAATACCCATCAACTTTGCTGCTTGATTTTACAACTACATTACTGCCTAATATACCTGGCTCAGTTGCTTCAAGATTGTACTCACCAGCTGGAATGTCAATTCCTACTCTGTACTCAGCATCATTCTCTGTATACTGAACTCTTAAGTCTTCTGTAACTGGATAGAAATTTGCATCTGTTACATTAAGATACATCCCTTCATCCAGAGTAAAGAATCCGTTTCCATAAAATGTTGAAAACTCTAATTCTTCAGAATCTGCTGCATTTCCATCTTTTACAGTTACAACACCAAGTTCATCATGCTCAGCATAGAACACATATTCACCAGCTGGAATATCTTTACCTATTTTGTAACTTCCTGAATTATACTCAACTGAGTTGCTTTCACTTGCCTGTGTATTACCACAAGCTGAAATTGAAAAAGCTGCTGTAACCATGGCTACTGTAACAATGAATCTTTTCTTCATAAGTTACCTCCTTGAATTTATTTAGTTTTACTTTATATGTATTATTATAACATATAACTCTATATTTGTAAATAGTTTTTTTTATTTTTTTATTTATTTTTATACCCTAACTTCTTAGCAAATTTGTCAATATTTGGATATGTGCCATTAGGACTATTGTACCAATTAGCAATATCGTCAACCATTGTTTTACTCACTGCTGGCTCTATTGTACACATTCCATTCGGATGGTCTAATGGCAGTTCATCTTTTTTAAACCTTTTTCCATCTCTTGCTTTACATATATCACAAACTCTACTACCATTACTTCTCCATATATACTCTGTTATAAACGGATTGTCTTTCGTAGTTTCTGTAAAACTTTGCTGATAACCATGCTGAACCAAAGTTCTTGCTAATCTTTGTGAACTATAATCAACCTGTCTAGGATATATTTTTCTTCCATCTTTGTCTGTAAGATTCCATGGTTTCTTTGCGCTTGGCCTAACTACTTTTTCAATATCTTTAGCTATTTCATATATACTTTGATTCTTTGCTACACCACCAGCTACTATTTCATATAAGTGACTTAATGTAACTTCATTGTCACCCCATATAGCTTTACTAAGACTCCATCCTGAATCATATATTTGACCTGTAACAAGCTTTCTTACTATGGTATCTGGTACATTATCGAACAGAGCATTAAAACCTTTATCACCAAAGTAAAAACCAAGGCTTTTTAACCATTCCTTATCTGATTCTATCACAGAACTTGCTACTTTGTAAATATTTTCTTTTATTTTGTTATATACTTCATTCGATACTTTTTGACTTGTGGCTTTCAGCATCTTTTCAAGTTCTTTCATTTGTTTTTCTGATACTACAGAACTTGGCGTTGTTTTGTGCTTAAACATTTCTGCCTTTGCTTTTATCTCATCCGCCCATTTTTCATATAACTTTGCTATTTCTTTCTTTTGAGATGCAGTAATGGCATCCCTTGCTTTTTCAGCATCTTTCATTTTAAGCCTGTTTTGATACCTTATCTTATTTGCCATTATTACACATACCTTTCAGAGTTCACCAGATGCTTCTAGGATTGATTTTAATATTTTGCTATATATTTATAGGGCTTAATATATTAAAATCAATCCTAAGGTATTCTGATGATTTCTACGATACTATTTTCCAACCATCGGGATACGTTTCAGAATCCCATACACAATTATCTTTTATGCATTCATATTTCTTTCCTTTGAATGTAACTTTATCACCTGTATTATAAGCATCATGAGCACCCAATGGTTGCTTATATTCTGGATATTCTTCTGGTTCAAGAGCGGGGTCTGTTGGCTTACCTGTTTCTAATTTACCTACTTTACCTATACTTTCTTCTAGCTTACTTATCTTTTTAAAAGCTTCTTCAATTTGCTTCTCTAAAGGAGCATATGAATTTTCAGGTTTTGCTTTTTCTTGAGCAGACCTTATAAGACTGTCTTTTTCATTTTCAGTTATTTCTGATTGAAGCCATAAAATATTAATCTTATGAATAATGTCTGCTAACTCAAAGTTACCTGAATTGATTATACCAGCAATAATATCGAACATTTTTTATCACCTCTTAACTTTTAATCAACTGTTTTGCCAGTGCTACAAACTTTGAATCAATATACTTCTTTGTATCAGTTATGTATTTTACTTTTGTTGTTATGCCTGCATTATTTATAATCGTTGTGGTAGGTTCATTCGTATGCAGTGCCTTGAATGCTGCAATTTCTTCTGGCGTGAGCGGAGTTTCAATATAGTTTGCAAGCTGGCCCAACACTGTAACGCCACCTGGAATGCCGTTAAGTAGATTATTTACTTTTTCTGTATTCCAGTCAGCTACGTTTCCCTTTGGAGTAAAATACATATTTCTATCTGCTAAAGCGAACCAGTTGTTAGTTTTAACATCACCATCTTCTTTGCTCCAAGAACGCCATGTAGCTATATTGCACATAGATTTTGAACCGCCGTCTTTGTACGTGTTTTTCAATATGTTTTTACTGTTATAATATCTTCCTGGTACATCTGGTCTTTGAACAATATTAAAGCCGCCGACGATTGTTTCTTTTCCAATTCTCCGTACCCTTACACATTTACCATCTTTCCTGTACTCAATAGTATCTGCTATCCATTTCTGACCTGTACTATCTATGTAGGTATAATCATCACCAGATACTGGGATTCCAGATAGACCATTTGGAGTTGTGAGGATAATGGTCTGAGGCTGTTTATAAGACTCAAAAGGAAGAGCAGATGAACCTACATTAATCATAGGATAAAGTACATCGTTGTATGTTCGTCCTGCTTCTTGATTGGGATTTCTAACACCAGTTACTTTAAAATCTGAATCAACAGTAAAAGTGCCTGACCTCTCTATTTTGTTAGAATACAATGCACAATCTTTTACAGTATATGTTCCTTGCTTGAGTGTGAATAAAACTTTTTCTTGTAAATTGGGATCGACAGAATAGCCACCCAAAAACCAAACATTGCCATGATCCTCTGTTGCTGTTCCGGTAGCTATATAGCTTCCATCTGGATTCTTAGTATAAGTGACCCCTTCTCCTGTTCCGGATTTTCCTTTACTTAAATCAAGTAAATTCCCACCTAACACATCTATCTTAATCTGTCCGCTCTGCCCTGCCGATACAATTTCTACTGGCGTTTCTGGTGAAGGTGTTCCTGACTGGGTGGATTTACCATACATGAAAAACTCATCAAAAGCATAATCTACGGAGTCTTGAATCAAATGCGTTTCTTCTTTACTTTCTGACTTTATTGCTAACTTATCAACAATACTGTCAACACTTTGTGCTGCATAATCTGCTGATTGTTTTGCACTTTCTTCTGACTTCTTTGCTTCCATTTCTGAAACTTTTGCATTTGCTTCAGATAACTTGGTGGCTTCTACTGATTTTTCTGCATTTGTTTCACTTTGCTTCGCATTTACTTCTGATTGTTTTGAAGCATTTTCACTTCTTTTTGCATTTGCTTCAGAAGATACTGCATTCGTAGCACTTCGACTCGCAGCTTGCGCTGATTTGCTTGCTAACACCGAATCCTGCTTTACTTGTTCCGCTAACTTTGTAAACTCTTCTGAATGGTCATATCTTAAACTCTCTAACCATTCCTGTTCTTTACCTACAAAGCCATTTTCAACAGCTAACTCATAAGCTGATTTACCATCTTTCCCATCAAACTTACCTGCATCAGCATCATCTCTTACTGACTGGGCTATCTTATTTGCTTCATCAATCTGCTTAATAAGTTTTGCATACAAGTCTTCAGGTGGCTGTATAGGTGGTTGGCCTTGTGGATTGTAACCACTTTTTACAAGCTTCAATGTTGCCGGTATTGTGGTATTCCTTTTGCTTCCATCCTTTACACCAAACAAACTTACATTCCAGATTCCTTCTTCCATATCTGGTGGAATCATACCAGCATTGTTTTTGTCCAACAAAATATTTACCGTCTTATCTGCTTTTGTGATTTGAGATGTAAGCGTATATCCTTCCCAGTCAGATGATAAAGCAAATCCAAAAGGGATAGCATTGATACTGTCTGTAGGAATCGTATAATCACTATCTGACGTATAATGTTTTACTTTGTTTTTGTCTACTAAGAATATCATTTCATTAACCTCCCTTCTGGAATCACCAGAAGCCATTAGGATTGATTGCAATGTTTTGCCTTATATTTTTATAGGCGTTATAAACAAAATCAATACTGAGACTTCTAGTGACTTCTGGCATATTATTCTTCCGGATATGGTAGCGCATCTTCACTCGTAGGTGGTACTGAGAAACTATCTTCAAGCAGCTGTCTTTCCAAAGCAATCTGTTTGAGTTCCTCTTCAACCTCTGCATCAGATAATTGGTGCCATTTCTTTATGTAAGTCTTGCGGCTCATCACTTTAGAATCAACCTCAGATAAATCCATATTCTTTTCTTCTGTCTCATCTTCAGGTATTGGTATATTCTGCACTACCTTTACTTCATATGCTACTGGAACCAAAGCATTGTCTGTATATTGTTTAATGCAGTTTGGATAAACTATAGAACCTTCAACGATTATGTCAATTACCTCTCTTATTCCAGCTCCCCACATTTTCATCTTTTCTTTGCACCTTACAATTAAAGGCCAGTAAATAGCTTTAAGTGCTTTGCCTGATGTAATTGAACCTATCATTGTCTCAAGATTTATATTTGGCATATCCAACTGCTCATATGATGTCGTTTTAATTCTCTCTAGCGTAGTCTTTAAGCTCTCACTAAAGTTCATACTTGGTTCAAGCATACCAACTTGTGGAGAAGAGCTTTCCAAGTTCTGGTCTGACATCAAATCCCAGAAAGAGCCAGCTGATGTTGACAGCTTCTTTGTTGAATTGCTATCCATATCAACTGTATATCTTACTGGGTTCATTGACTTTCTTTCTGCATCAATATCAGAGTTAGAAAGCTTTGAGAACCATTTCTCATACTCAAGAATATTATCAATCTCTGACTCACCAGATTCTTCACCAGATAAACCATCATTTATAAATACTACAGCCGGTATTCTTTTAAGCATTATCTCCTGATAAGCTGTCACTTCTTCAAGTTCTACACCTGTACCATCATACAGTTTTTCTTCAAGATATACTTTACCGTCATCACTTACTTCATACTTCTTTTTAAATACTTTCTTTTCACTCAGTGTTACAGATTCTTTAAGTATTTCAAAGCATACAAACTTTGTTAGCACCTTTGAACTTCCAGGCTTTGTTTCATATATGAACTGTGTACTTGGAAGAAACGTGATTGTCACTCCGTCTTCTTCGTTGAAATTTACCAGTGCTGCTACTCTTTTACCAATAAAGCAATCCTTTGCACCTTTAAGCAGACTGTCTCCGAAGTTATTCTTATCTAAGATTGTTTTTACCAGCTCATCTAAGTTTGATATATTTTTCTTTGCCTCATCTGTTGCTTTGCCTACATCACCTTTTGATTCAATAATGATATCTGGTGTTTCAGCAAATAAGAACCTTGCCTCTTTATCAATCAATGAAGCAGAGAGTTTATACCTTAAAGTTGCAGGTACATAATCTCCATTGGAACCTTCTGGTATAAACCTAACACCTTTTCTATATGCATCATAATACTTACATATCTCAGTAAGTTCCGTCAAAGTCTCACTTGATGAACCTTCAATCTCTTCACTAATAAGACTATATGGAATTTTATTGAAAGCTGTATAAACTTCTGTAGACTGTCTTTCTTGTTGTGCCATATTCTCTGCTTCAGTCAACATTTGCTTTCCTCCTTAAATTAAAATTACCTCACCATCTGGTTTTATTCTGTCTGATGTCAACATCCATCCTTCATAGTCAAAGCAGTAGTATTTACCATCAATCATACGCAACTCATTGTGCACATAAGTATAACCTTCTAACATGTACCACCACTTAGAATCTTGCAATACCCATCCTTCGAGGTATTTACCAAATATCCATCCATCAGCCGTCTCGAACCAAGGAGCACCTTTGTAAAAGCACTTCCGGATTGGCTGCACTTGCTGACCTTCGTGATATCTCTTACCTGTGTCAACTCCATCTGGACTCTTTCGGATGATAAGCGAAGATGCTAGTACCTTAAGACCATGCATACCACTCTTAACCTCTTTAAGCTCCGTAACAGCTGCTAACGGATTGACTTCCGCTTGCCATGTCTTTTTGAAGTTCTCGAAGGTACCATACTGCTGCTTTAGAATACCAGTACCACTACCCCAATCTGGTAAATACAAGTGCGGCTTGTCCACGATGCTCTTCCAGTCTCCTCCCCAGGCAAGTCCTAAGTCTTTTGCAATCGCTGCCACCTTTTTGAAGTGACCTTTGCTGTCATTATACGCATCATCTGATGTACCGCCGTCTCCATCAATGTCCATTTTTAAATAAAAATCAAATGCGATGCCCCACTGATGCTGTGAACTGTAGCTGCTGCCTGGTGCATTAGTTACCTTTTTTCCCGGTTTCGTACGCCCCTGAGCATAGAGAGCATCCTGCTCTGCTACCGTTCTGAAACATTCACCTATTTTAATATGAATACCCTGAGAAGCACATATACTAATAAGTTCTTTAGCTTTTGCTTGCAACCTTGGATGGCATTGTGTAATATCTCTTCCCATGTTATTACTCCTCCTTTACTGCTCGCTTTCTCTGCTCGTCATCAATCCTTAACTGTTTAATATCCTCTATATTCTGCAAAGCTTTTTGCGTTACCGGATTGTCATTCCACCATGCAACCAGTGATGCACCTACAGTCAGTAATAATGTACAACCAGTATATACATCTTCCTCAGAAAACGGTAACGGATTCCATCCTGACATTGTAAGCACCTGATTAGTTAAGGCAAATACTAATACTACAGTTCTTGCAATAACCGGTGCTGAAACTTTTAACCTGTTCATTTCTTGTTCCTCCTTCCAACTTGTACATTGTTCTTTTCCTCAATTATACTTATTCTCACTTCATGGTCTTCTATTCTATCATCTTGATCTGCATTGTGTTCCCATATCTTTTTGTGAGATTCTGAATTATGCTTATACTTATTATTGAAGTCGTCTTCTATTCTACTAAAGGAACTGTTTGTACTCTGTATAGTATAGTTAAGTTTGCTTATCACCATTATAAGCTTACCTAAGAAACCTAACAAAGTACATAAGCCTACAAACAATCCTATTATTTCTGTTGCTGACATAACCTCCTCCTTTCTATACTACTGCTTTACTATTGAACTTTCTTTCTTTCACATCAGCTACAGTTACTGTATCAAGAGCATACCATATAGCTGAAAATGTATGAGGGTCTATATTAAACTGATCGTATATCACATTGCCTTTTGCATCTTTCTTATACGTCAGGTCTTTTAGTTCCCTTATTGTATTCTTACATACTGGACTTATAACAATTTTCTTAAAACGTTTTATCTTCCTTGTATTTGATAACCTTGAACCTGCAAACTTATTCTTACATGCTCTTATACTGAAACCACACTGCCTGTAATACTGAATAGCTTTCGGGTCTTCGTTATCAGCTACTATCATTTTATTTACACCTTTTGCTGCATACATTTTTAAGTTCTTTTTTAACTCTTGCATCTTAGGCTCTTGTGCAAACACATCATCTGTAATATGGTTCATGTATATCTCATCATATATGTATAAGATACCATTCTTCTGGTCTACTGACATACTCATTACTGCATTGTAAGATTCCTCGAATCCAAAGTCAAATCCAAAATACCTATTCTCATCACCTAAAGAACGAATAGCATCTTTAAACAACTTAGCACTATTTGCTACTACAATCTGAGGAAGCACCCTTGTACCGTTTGCACCAAACCTTCCTAGTCTTGCTACTCTCCACAAAGGCTCATCATAGTCCTTTATCTCATCTAATGTTTTGAGATAGTCTTTTGGTAAGAACACATTATCTTCTGGCACCGTATGGAAATAATATACCCCATTTCTTATCATACACTTTTTAGCATATAACTCTTCATCATTCAGAATAACTGTCTCATTACCATCATCATCTAAACGAATAAAGAAATGTCTATATACCCAGTTCTCTTTTCCTACTGGATTGCAGCTTAATATGAAGTGTAACTTTATACCCGGTGTTCTTAAACGTCCTAGTAACTCTTTGTAACCATCATACTTTATTTCACTGCATTCCTCTAACCATACTATACTTACACCATTGATTGATTTTAATTTAGCAGGTTTATCCATTCCTTTGAATATTATTCTTGAACCATTTGGGAACTTTAGTTGCAAAGGAGATTTTAAACCAAGTACTAAGTTCTTTTTTCTTCTCCATTCAACAGTATCATCTGTAAATAGATTCATATCTGAAAGTATCTCAACAAACAAGTCATAGCAACTCTCACTCAAAGTATCATATACTTCTCTTACTACTAAAGCTTTACGTTTCTCACTTAGCAACTTCAATATAATCTTGAATGCTATATGGTAACTCTTACCACTTCCATATCCGCCTACACACAAGTAAGTTTTATAGTCCCAATCAGACATAAAGTCGAAGAACGCAGGTGATACTTCTTTTGTTATATTCACTTGATTTACACCTCCTTTCATTTAAACTATTATACTCTATATAAATATATATATTAATAATTAGATTCCCTTATTCTTCCTTTGGCTTATTTTTAACTATACTTCTGTATTACTCTTCTGATTCTTCAAACTCACTCCAGTCATCTTCTGAAGTATCTATGTCTTTCCACTCATCTAAGTCTTCTTCTTTATCTCTATGCTTTATGATATTTATTGTAACGTTATTCATTTCGTCACTTATTTCTACTTCATTTTCTCTATTCTTATGCCACTCTTTTGGCTTTTTATTGTTTAACCAAGCAAGACAAGCTGTTACATTTGGGCCTACTTCTTTTTCTACTTTCTCAATTTTTACTACTCTATTTCCTGATTTATTTTGAGAACCTGAAATGATTGTTTTTGTTTCTACTGCCCTATAACCTAAAGCTGCTTTTAACAATGCATTTTCAACCTCATAGTCAATTATTTCTTTGCTCTTGCTGAGTGCTTCTTTTATCTCTGGATACTTCTCTTCCCAATTGTACAGAGTCATTCTTGATATACCTAACTTCTCTGCAATAGTATCTTTTGATAAACCATCTCTAGTCCAACATGAAAGTAAAATCAGACCTTGTTCTTGTCTCAACTCATTTGCTGTCAATCCTGATTTAGTTTCTCTATGTACCAAAGTTACTTCTCCTTGCTTTATTGTTCTTACCTCTATAAACTAGTTTAAGCCCAGCTTAATGCTGAGCTAACGCTATTTCTGTTTGACTGTAAACAATTGTAGTAAACAGCCCCAATGGACCCTCTGGGACTCGAACCCAGGACCGACCGGTTATGAGCCGGTTGCTCTAACCAACTGAGC
>ERZ838118.609-NODE-609-length-49034-cov-8.184957_pt1 | contig 49034 bp, 42 predicted proteins | sample MGYA00519863_ERZ838118 | MGnify/ENA primary metagenome ERZ838118 (study PRJEB31850, sample SAMEA3708827) | human gut metagenome | biome: human gut; feature: human-associated habitat; material: faeces | place: China | collected 2014 ...
ACTGCGGCGCCAGGCCGCGGGAGGACAGGTCGTTCCGCTCGCAGGGGGCGCTTTTTTATATTATAATTTGGACACCTGGAAGGGTGTCTTTTTTATTTTAGGAGGAGTGTATGGTCGAGCTAGATGACGAGAAGGTTTTTTGCGCTTTCGATAAAACGCTGGAGCCTGCCATGGTCGTACCCTCCGGGACGACGGTGCGCGTTCGCACGAAGGACTGCTTCGGCAACCAGATTCAAAAGCCCGAAGACGAGCTCGATGGAATCGACTGGGATCATACCAATCCGGCTACGGGCCCCATCTTCGTGGAGGGGGCGGTTCCGGGCGGCGCGCTCAAGGTGAGCGTCGGTGCCATCGAGTTCGACAACAAGTCGGTTTCCTGCACGGGCGAAAACGAGGGCGTTTGCGGTGATCGTTTCAATGCTTGGAGCACTCAGGTGTGTGAAATCGACGGCGATGAGCTTGTTTGGGACGAGCGCCTGCGCATTCCGTTGCGGCCGATGATCGGCGTTATCGGCGTGGCTCCCGAGGGCGATCCGATCAATTGCGGCACGCCGGGCAGCCATGGCGGCAATATGGACAACACGGCTATCACGGCAGGGGCTACCCTTTACTTCCCCGTCTTCGCCGATGGGGCGCTTTTTGGATGCGGGGATATGCATGCCGTTATGGGCGATGGCGAGATCAGCGTCTCTGGCGCCGAGGCAGCTGGGTGGGCTACGGTTACGCTGACGGCGATGCCCGAGCTGAAGCTTGTCGATCCGCTGATCGAGAATGCGACGCATTTCGGGGTCATCGCCTCGGCTGAGACATTGGATGCGGCGGCAGATCGGGCTGTGCACGAGATGGTGGATCTTATCTGCGACCGTACGGCCGAGGATCCCGACAAGGTTGTCATGCTGCTGTCGCTTGTCGGCGATGTGCAGGTGTGCCAGATGGTGGATCCGGAGAAGACGATCCGCTTCATGGTGCCCAAGTACGTGCTGGACTCACTGGGCTTCAAGCTGTAGGAGCGAGTTTGTAGAGAAGCCACAGAAGAGGCATGGGGGAATTCCCGTAGGGGGCGACCTTGGTCGCCCCTGTTTTTGTCATGCGAGGGCGTCTTTCTCGCGAGGGCTGGCCAAGGCCAGTTGCTATGGAGGATACGGTGGCGGGGAGGACTGACCAAGGTCAGCTCCTACGGGTTCGCCTCTGAGCGGTATATCGAAGGATTCCAAACCATATACACAAATGAGAATAATAGGGCTTGCGAATATATGAGAACAAGGATAATATATTCCAAGCGATTTATTCGCGTGGAAGTATAACCTATTAGGGAGGATTGCCTCGATGCGTAAAAGTTGGAAACTTGGTGCCGTCTCGGTGGCCCTTGTAGCCGCTCTGGGCTTGTTCGGCTGCTCTGGTGGCGATACCACAGAGCAGAAGGCCGATGAGCCGGCTGCCCCCCAGACGGAAACCCAGACCCCCGAGGCGGCCGAGCCTGAGAGCGAGGCCGTGGAGCTGCAGATTTTCGCCGCCAATTCCCTGACCAAGGCCATGGCCGAGGCCGAGGAACTCTACACTCAGCAGAATCCCAACGTCACCTTCGCTGATACGCAGTACGAGGCCTCCGGTACCTTGAACGAGATGCTCGGCGCCGGGCAGTACGCTGACATCCTCATCACAGCCTCCAAGGGCACGATGGACGATGCCGCGGAGAACGGGTATGTCAAGGAGGACACCCGCCAGACCATGTTCAACAACGACCTGGTCATCGTCACCAAGGAGGGTGGTGACCTGGCCGGTCGGGACATCTCCCTCGAGGACATCGCCGCCGGCAAGTACACGCTGGCCGTAGGCGATGAGAATGTGCCGGCTGGCAACTATGCCTGCCAGTCCCTGACGACGGTCGGCGGCTACATCGAGCCCGACGGGGCCACCGGTGCCGATGCCACGGGCAAGGGCGGCGAATTCTCTGCGACCCTGCAGCCTAAGGTGACCCTCGGCGGCAAGGTGGGCGACGTGTGCAAGTACGCCGAGTCCGGTGAGGTCGATATTGCCATGGTCTATACCTCCGATGTGTACCGTATGGGCGGTGTCGCCATCTGCTCGGTGGTGCCCAACGACACCCGCAAGGCCATCACCTATCCGGGCGCGGTGTGCACCGACAGCAAGAACGCCGAGACGGCCCAGGCCTTTCTCGAGTGGTGCATGACCGACGAGGATGCCAACCAGATTTGGGAGAAGTGGGGCTTCGAACTCGCCCAGAACTAAGGCGTTCGCGGTAGAATAACTACGAGCTGCAAAGCGCATCTTGGTACGCAAGGGCATCTCGTCGGGCGGGCGGGGCGCAAAGCCTCGCCCGCCCGGTGTGCAGGACGGCAATGAGAGTGGTGGCTATGGAAACAGCGAAAGCGGCCGGTGCAAGGCGATCTGCGACGGGGCTCGCGGCTTCGGTGCTCAGGGCGGTCGCAGCTGCGATCCTCGCCGGTGCGGTGCTGTGGATCTGCAGTGGGATCGTGGCGCCCTCTTCGGCTTGGGCTGCCGATGCGGAGCAGGCTGTCCAAGATGCCGAGATAGACATCTCCGCTGACGGCGATGCGGCCCGCATGGAGGGCTGCGACTTCGCTGTGGAAGGCTTCGAATGTTCGCGCACGGGATCCGCGCGCGACATTGACGGCCTCAGCTACGGCTACACCTATCGGCTTTCAGGCACCGACCGCGTGGCCGTCGTCAATACGGCCGACTATGCCGTGCTCTTCATTCCCCGAACCGTTGCCGACGAGTTTGGCATCGAGGATGAGGGCAGCTCTCAGGTTCAGGAAATAAAGACCTACTTGGCGGCCCTGGATGAGAACTTCTCCACGGGGGTGAACCCGCTGGCGAGTCAAGAGGAATGGAAGGTGCTCATTGCCGATGCGGAAGGCGCTGAGGGAGCATCGCTCGCCGTGGGCGACGCAACCTTCACCTTCGGGCGCGAGATCTCGGAAGACCGCTTCTACGTGACCGTCGAGGGCCCCGACGACGCTTTCGACGTGAAGAGCGAGGTGCGGCCGGCGCAGATGGACAGTGGGCGCCTTGTGCCGGCGGAGGGCGCCGTCATCGCCCAGAAGGGCGGCTCGCTTGAGCAGTTGGGGGAGTTTCTCGCCACCATGGACTACTCGCCTTTATGGGTGACGCTCAAGACCTGCGGCGTGGCCATTGTGCTCGTGTTCTTCCTGGGGCTGGCCGCCGCATATTTCACGCTGCGCATCTCGAAGCGCGCCCAGGATATCTTCGATACCGTCTTCACCATTCCCATGGTGCTGCCGCCGACGGTCTGCGGCTTCCTTCTGCTGTCGGCGCTCGGGCGCAACACAGCCTTTGGGCGCTTCTTCCAGGAGATCGGATTCCCGCTCGTATTCAGCTGGCAGGCCACGGTCATCGCTGCGGTGGTGGTGGCCTTCCCGCTCATGTACCGCAGCGCCCGAGGCGCCTTCGAGAGCTTGGATCCGAACATGCTCGACGCGGCCCGCACCCTGGGCTGGTCCAACGGGCGCATCTTCATGCGCCTCATGCTGCCCTTGGCCTGGTCGTCCATTGCCTCGGGCACGGTGCTCGCCTTCGCCCGGGCCTTGGGCGAGTTCGGGTGCACGCTGTTTCTGGCGGGCAACCAACTGGGCAGCACCCGCACCATCCCCATCGCCATCTACTTCGAGTGGATGAACGGTAACACCGAGGCCACCTGGTTCTGGACGATCGTGCTTTTGGTGTTCAGCTTCCTCGTCATTTTGTTCATCAACCTATGGAGCCGGCATACCACGCGCTATCGCCAGAAGAGCAGCCACGAGGGGCGCTCGCCCAAGCCGCGGAGAAACGGCACGCGGGGCGGCGGCCGAAGGAGGAGCGCGAAGGGCCTTCGGGAGGACAGTGCCGGAAGTGCCGACGTTCTGGGAGAGGGGGTGGCCTAGATGAGCCTGGACGTGCGCATCAAGAAGAGCTTCGGCGACTACACTCTGGACGTGGCTTTTGCGGCCGGAGACGAGACCCTGGGCTTTCTGGGGGCCTCGGGTTGCGGAAAGAGCCTCACGCTGCGCTGCATCGCGGGTATCGAGACGCCAGACGCGGGTCGGATCGTCGTGAACGACAAGGTGTTCTTCGATTCCGAGCAGAAGATCAACCTGACGCCGCAGCAGCGCAAGACGGCCCTTCTGTTCCAGAACTACATGCTGTTCCCCAATTTAACCGTAGCGGACAACATCGGTGCGGGCATCGGGCGCGAGGTGCCGAAGGCGGAACGGGAGCGCATTATCTCCGAGGAGCTGGAACGTTTCGGTCTGCGCGGTTTCGGGCAGCGCTATCCGGCCCAGCTCTCCGGCGGCCAGCAGCAGCGCGTGGCCCTGGCCCGCATGCTGGCGGCGCGCCCGGGCATCCTCATGTTGGACGAGCCCTTCAGCGCTCTGGACTCCCATTTGAAGGGCGTGTTGGAGCAGAACCTTGTGAGCCTGTTCGACGCCTTCGAGGGAACGATTCTGTACGTCAGTCACGACATCGACGAGTCGCTGCGGTTCTGCGACCGAATCGCCGTGGTGGATGCCAGCCGCATCGTGGAGATGGATGCCGGGCACGAGCTGGTGAACCGTCCGCAGTCGGTGGCGGGGCTGAAGCTGTCGGGCTGCAAGAACGCGCCCGCGGCCGTGTACGCCGGACCGCACGCGGTTCACGTCCCCCCGTGGGGCATTGACGTGCATACGGCTCAGGAAGTGCCGCGAGACGTGAAGTGCCTGGGCCTTCGCGCCTTCTATGTCGAGCGGGCGGAGGGCCCCGGCGAGAACTGCTATCGCGTTCGCGTCGATCGGGTGAGCGATGCCCGCTTCGAGCGCATGGCGCTTCTGGGCTTTCTCGATCGCGACGACGCGGACGGTGCCGCTGTGCCCTTCGGGGCGAACGAGATGAGTTATCTGCACCAGCACATGTTCTGGCGCGTGAGCATGCGCACCGGCGAGATGCTGCCCGAAGTGGGAGAGGAGCTGTGGGTGCGCATCCCTCCGGACAAGGTGTATCTGGTGAGTCGGTAACTCCATTCATCAAAAAGTGCGAGCAAAAGCGCAGGTAGAACGGGTCACTCACCCAGCCTGCGTGAGATTTTTTCGCCCATTTTCTCAATTTCAGGCAGTCTGCGGGTAGTCGTTTTCGGCCTTCATCCCCTATAGTTCCGCCCCGTGGAACCGCTTCGTAGACCTCCGAGACATGGTTGGTGCGAGGAGGCGAAGCGGCAAGGAGGAGAACCAAATAGGTAAGAGGGGAGGGTCGCATCCGCTGCGATGCGAAGCATGCATGGCTGATTTTGAAACCCGCGAAATGTCGCGAGACGATTCCCAGGAGCGCGAGGAGGCAGCCGCCGAGGCGGCGATGGATGTTGCCGCGCTTGTTGCCGACGATTTGCCCGACGCCGCCGAACTCACCTTCGAGGAAAAGCTCGCGGAGCTGAACCGCACGGTGATGCGTCATCCCTTGAACCGCGAGATCCTGTACAAGACCCTCGCCTTCTGCGCCGAGGAGCGCCCGCTTCGCGAGGCGGAGGACTTCATCGCGGCGCTCCCCCAGTTCGAGCGCGCCACCCAGAACCAGTTCTATATGCTGATGTCCCTCGTTCGCTCCTACGGCCTCGACATGATCGAGCGCGACGAGGACGGCAACCGCGTATCGCCCGAGCAGAAGGAGGGACTCTCCGAAGACGAGGTCGACGATCTCGTGGCCGAGATCTCGTTCAAGAGCACGGATGTGGGCGACTGGTTCGTCGATTACAACAAACCGTCCGCGCGCCTCGTGGATCTTCTCCATCTTGTGCCCGAGCGCACCGATACCTACATCGAACTTTTGGAATTCGTCGAGGCGGCACCGCGCTCCTACGGGCAGATCGAGGAGCTGCTCTTGGGCAGGCCCGCTCTTCAGACGGTGATCGACGGTCGCGTCGAGACCATGCAGCCGTCGGTGTTTGTGGACAAGCTCGAGCGCGCTGGCGCTCTGGTTTGGAAAGAAGGTTGGACGTTGACCGAGGAGGGAAGGGAGTTTCTGGAAGATCTGAAGGTGAACGGACAAGCGTAATCACGTGTAAGCAAGAGGAGAGGAAGACAATATGTCAAAAACGAATTTGACACGTCGCAGCTTCGTCAAAGTGTCCGCTCTCGCGGGCGCGGCCGCTGCGGTGGGCGCCTCCATGGCCGGCTGCATGCAGGAAGCTGCGCCGGAAGAGGAGCTCGCCGGTACTGGCGAGGTGGGCGTCTCGAGCACCGAGGGCCTGACGAAGATGCGCACGAGCTGCCATGGCTGCATTCAGATGTGCCCGGCCATCGCCTACCTGAAGGACGGCGTGGTCGTACGGCTCGAGGGCGATCCGGAGGCTCCGGTGTCCCGCGGCAGCCTCTGCATCAAGGGCCTGAACCAGCTGCACACCATGTACAGCCCCCGCCGCATCCTGCATCCGCTGCGTCGTGCCGGCGAGCGCGGAGAGAACAAGTGGGAGGTCATCTCCTGGGACGAGGCCATCACCGAGGCCGCGACCCATATCAAGGACGCCATCGACCAGTACGGCAACTACGCCTTCTTCGCCAGCGTGGGCGGCGGCGGATCCTACTCGTTCATGGAGGCCATGACGCTGCCCATGGCGTTCGGCTCGCCGACGGTGTTCGAGCCCGGCTGCGCCCAGTGCTACCTGCCCCGTTGGGCCCTCTCGAAGCTCTTCTACGGCGGTGACGACCAGTCCATCGCGGACAACGCCGTGCAGGAAATCTTCAAGGTGAACGACAACAAGACCGAGATCGTGGTCATCTGGGGCGCCCAGCCCTCCGTGTCCGAGACCGCCGAGTCCGGCCGCGGCATGGCGGAGCTTCGCGCCGCCGGCGTGAAGACCGTGGTCGTCGACCCGAACTTCTCGCCCGACGCCGTGAAGGCCGACGTGTGGCTGCCCGTGCGTCCCGGCACCGACACGAAGCTGCTCCTGTCCTGGTTCCGCTACATCTTCGAGAACAAGCTCTACGACGAGGAGTTCACGAAGTACTGGACGAACCTGCCGTTCCTCATCGACCCCGACACGAAGCTGCCGGTGCGCGCCCAGGAGCTGTTCCCGGACTTCCAGCAGACGACGCCCGAGAACACCCCGGCCTACGTGTGCTTCGATCTGAAGACGAACGCCGTAGCGCCCTTCGAGTACTCCGCTCCCGCCGATTCGGCCGTGGATCCCGAGATCTTCTGGGCTGGTGAGTTCAACGGCAAGCAGTACAAGACCGCCGGTCAGATCTACAAGGAGGAGGCCGACCCCTGGACGCTCGAGAAGACGGCCGAGGAGTGCTGGCTTCAGGCCGACAAGATCGAGGAGGCCATCAAGCTCTACGTCGAGAACAACGGCGGCATCGCCAACGGCGTGGCGTCGGACATGACCGAGTCCGCCTCCCAGGTGCCGCTCGGCTGCATGGGCCTCGACTCCATCATGGGCCGCATCAACAAGCCCGGCGTCACCATGACCCAGAAGGGCGGCGGCTACTTCGCCACCATGACCGACACCGGCGAGACCAAGCTGGTGCGCCCGGTCACCTACAACAACGGCTTCGGCGGCATGTTCTCCGACATGTACGGCGTCGGCGCGGTCATCGGCATGTCCGATGCTGAGAACGAGGCGCGCATCAAGCAACTCGGCGAGGCCATGCCCGACTCCCAGCGCATCCTGAACAAGCTTCTGCAGGATCGTCTGGGCATGAAGGACCATAAGGGCCTCTACGCCTGGTGCCACTCCCACATTCCCACGGTGCGCAACGCCATCGCCACCGGCGAGCCGTTCAAGCCGCGCGTGTGGTTCGACATGTCCGGCAACAAGCTGGCCATGCTCGGCAACGCGAAGTCCTGGTACGACGTGTTCCCCGAGGTGGACTACATCATCGGTCAGTACCCGATGCTCACCTCCTTCCACATCGAGGCGTGCGATCTGGTCTTCCCGCTGCGCGAGTGGCTGGAAGAGCCCATGGTGAACATGACCCAGCTGGACACCCAGTGGCTGCAGAACGAGTGCGTGCACATCGGCGAGACGGTGTCGCACTCCATCCCGGCGGCCCAGGTGGTGGCCAAGTGCCGCGAGATGTGGGGCGGCCACATCCCGAACGGCCTGGAGCTGGGCGATGGCACGGCTTATCTGGGCAGCGCCACCGAGGCCGAGGTCAAGCAGGGCGTTGCCGACACGCTCGGCGCTCCCGATTGGGAGACCCTGCAGGCGAACACCGACGAGTACGTGCCGTTCGTGACCCCCGATTACTGGAACTACAACCAGCACGAGCAGATCGCCGACGACGGCCTGCCCTCCGGCTTCGCCACCGAGTCCCGCAAGGTGGAGACCTACTGCCAGATGCTCATCCGCATGGCTCGCAACGGGTACCCGTACTGCTATCCGGAGCCCCAGGAGGCCTGCGAGGACTACAGCCCCATCTGCGTGCCCATCGAGCCGGCCGAGTCCCCCTACGAGGGCATGGCGGGCTACGATCCCGAGTACCCGTTCGTGCTCACGAGCGGACGTGTGCCCTACTTCCACCACGGCACCATGCGCCATGCTCCCTTCAGCCGCGAGCTGTTCCCCTGCGCCGAGATCCGCATCAACCCGGCCTCGGCCAAGGAGCTGGGCATCGAGCACATGGACTGGGTCAAGGTCACCAGCCGCCGCGGCGAGGTGCATGCCCGCGCCTATCTGACCGAGGGCGTCAACCCCAAGACCGTGTGGATGGAGCGCTTCTGGAACCCCGAGTGCTACGACGCCTCCCAGGCCAACCCCACTGGTGGCTGGCGCGAGTGCAACGTCAACGTGCTCACCAAGAACGATGCCCCCTTCAACGAGGTGTACGGTTCCTATACCAACCGCGGCTTCACGGTGAAGATCGAGAAGTCCGAGCGTCCTGCCAACATTTGGGTGGAGGCCGAGGAGTTCGAGCCCTTCATGCCCACTCAGGAAATGCTCGCTGAAGCCCAGACGAAGGATGTGTTCTAATGAAAAATACGCTTGTCATCGACCTGGACCGTTGCTCGGGCTGCGACTCCTGCGTGGCCGCCTGCAAGATGGAAAACCAGATGAACCTGGGCGTGGTGCGCAATCACGTGTCGGCCGTGGGCCCCGTGGGCACCTTCCCCGATATCGAGATGTACTGGCTGCCCATGCAGTGCCAGCAGTGCGAGAACCCCGGCTGCATCGAGGTGTGCCCCACCGGTGCCTCCTACCGCGATGAGGAGACCGGCATCGTGCTCGTCAACGCCGAGGACTGCATCGGCTGCGAGAGCTGTCTGACGGGCTGCCCCTACGGCGTGCGCCAGCTGAACCCGAAGACCAACACCATCGAGAAGTGCACGCTGTGCTTCCAGCGCAAAAACGACGAGAACTGGGTGCCGGCCTGTGTGCACAACTGCTGCTGCGGCGCTCGCACCTTCGGAGACTTGGACGATCCGAACTCCGAGGCCGCGAAGGTCGTGGCCGCCGCCGGCGAGAACGCGCACTACCTGTTCGATCCGGCCGACCTGCATCCCACGACGGTCTACATCCTCTCGGAGAAGACTGCCAAGTGGCAGGAGGAGCCCGTCGAGGTCACCCGCTACGAGAAGAAGTAGCCATTTTGCGTGAGGGGTGCGTTTGCACCAGCCCGTAGGTGCGCTCCTCGGTTTTCGGTTGCCCCGACCGTCGCTCCCTCCCTTTTGGCGGTCGGGCGCTCTTGCGGGTTCGCAATTTGAACCCGCAGGACGGGGGCTGCTGCCTTGGTGCGCCGGTGCGCCGGTGCGCCGCTTTTTCGAGGTCGCAGTTCCTGTCCTGCGGAGCGCTCTGGCGCTACGCGGTTTGTGCCCAACGAGGACGGGCGAGTCTGAGAGGAGAGGGGATACATGGTAGATGAGATGAGCGTCGCCGCGGCAGATGAGGCTGTGGTGACGGAGGACATGATCGCGGCCCTCAAGGGTCGCGCGGCGTTCTACGACCTTTTGGCGGCCATCTACTTCCGGCCGTTGACGGCTGAGCAGATCGATAATATCGCCGAGATGGACTGGTCGGAATATGCCGATGTGAACGAGCTGTTCGCCGACGGGGTGAACGATATCACGCGCTATTTGCGCAAGCGAAACTCCGGCACGCGCCAGGCGCTGGCCGTGGACTTCACTTCCGCCTTCGCCGGAACCTCCTCGTGGAAGGGCCGCTACGCGGTGCCCTACGAGAGCGTGCACACGAGCGAAGAGGGGCTCATGTTCCAGGACGCCTACCACGAGGTCTTCCAGCTGTACAAGGCCAACCACGTGGCCAAGGCCGAGGGCTACGATTTCCCCCACGATCACCTGTCGTTCATGTGCGAGTTCCTCGTGGTGCTCTCGGATCGCATCATTGCCGCTCTTGAGGCTGGCGACGACGCGGAGGCCCTGCGCCAGGTGCGCGTCTCCCGCGCGTTTCTCGCCGACCATATCCTCTCGTGGTTCGACACGTTCCAGGATCTGGCGCTTCTGCTTTTGGAGACGCGCTTCTATCGGGGTGTCTTGAAGATTTCCAAGGGCTTTTTCCTCGAGGATGCCGAGCTTCTGGATGCTATCGCCGTCGAGCTCGAGCAGCGCCTCGAGGCGCGAGAGGAGAGGTAACATGGACTTCGCGATCATCCTTGCAGTCACCGTCGTCGGCTGCTTCGCCCTGCGCAACCCCTTGAAGGCGCTTCCGGTCGCGTTCTACGCTGCCGCCATCGCCATCGACGTCGTCTACGTGTACGGCGTGTTCTTCGGTCTGCCGCGCGCCATTTGGAGCCCGCTGTTCGTCCTCATCCAGAAGTGCGAGCTGTCGCTGGCCCTGTTCGTGGTCGTCATGTTCATCGGATGCCTGAACCGGGGCGGCCGCGCCTATCACTGGCTGAAGCCCGTGCGCAGCGAGCTGTCCATCGTGGCGTGGTTCCTCTCGCTCGGGCACATGGCCGTGTACCTGGAGAGCTACGTGCCGCGCCTTCTCGGCGGCGGCGAGATCGGGGGCAACGTCATGGGCGCCTTCGTTTTGGCGGTCGTGCTGCTCGTGCTGCTCGTCGTGCTCGGCGTGACCTCCTTCGCCTTCGTGAAGCGGCAGATGTCCACGGCCTCGTGGAAGAAGGTGCAGAAGCTGGCCTACCCGTTCTTCGGGCTGGTGTACGTGCACCTGCTGCTGATGCTTTTGCCCTCGGCCCTGCACGGCGGCCTCGCCGCCCAGGCCTCGGTGGCCGTGTACTCGGTGGTGTTCGTCGGCTATGCCCTCTGCCGCATGGGCCGGGCGTTGGTCGACCGGCGCGCCGAGGATGCCGTGTCCGCGGCCAACGACCCGACTCCCGCCATCTCCGACGAACCGGAAATGGTATCGTAGGCCCATCGGATCACATCGAGGAGCGCTCGGCTGTCGCCGGGCGCTCCTCGCGCTAGGGAGGGCAGTGATGGCCGAGACGAAAAATTTCATGGCGAAGCTCGTGCGTGCGTGGCCGGCATTGCCGTACATGGCCTTGGGGGCCCTGCTGGCTTCGGTCTATATAGCCAGCTCGGGAACGGCGTGGTTGTCTGATAGCGAGACCAATGGTGGAAACCTTTCGGTGCTGACCGTGACCACGAGCCTGTCAGCCGGCGGCCTCATGCTTCTGTCCACGTTCGCGGTGCCCCGGGTGCGCTCGTGGCTCGAGCGCCCGACGGCGTGCCTTTGGGCGGGGGCAGTCTCCTCGCTCGGCGCTCTCATCGTCATACTCATCGGGCCCTATTATTTGACGCCGATGCTGCCCTATTTCGTTATCCGCTCGCTCTTCTTCATTGGCGGCGTACTTTTCGGTGTGGGCCTCGGGGCGATCGCCCTGCGTTGCGGGCAGCTCTACGGTGCGCTGCCGCCGCGCCAGGTCATCCTGTACGTGGCCTATTCCCAGTTCGTCGTGGGAGCCTCCTTCTTCATTGTGCTTGGATCGCCCGCTTGGGCGCCGGTTCCCGGCGGTCCCAGCTTGGCGGGCATGGCTTCGTTCGTGCTGCTGCCCTTGGTGGCCGGCGTCTTGGCATCGTTCTCCCGTCATATCGAGCAGCCGACGCCCACGCTCGCGCGTGACCATTCGCGCCGGTCACTGCCGAAGTCGTTCTGGAAGCTTCTGGCCGTCGTCTTCGTGTTCTCCTGTATCGTGTCCTCGGTGTACGCGTCCACGGTGGCGGTCTCCTCCATTGAGACGACACTGTCCGGCTCGCGTCTCGTCATGCTCGCGCGCATGCTTCTGGCGTTGGTTTTGGCGGTGGTGGCCGTGGGCACCGAGGGGGATCGACTCAACTTCGGGAAGCTGTACTCGGTGGTGATGGTGGCCTCCGTGGCGCTTGTCGCCTGCCTGCCTTTGGTGACGGTGCTGCATACCGTGCTCGCCCAGGTGGTGTCGCTGTCCAGCGTCGTGTTCGAGTTGTTCCTGTGGTGCATTCTCGCCTTTATCGTATTCCAGCGGCGCACCTCCGCGGTCATCGTGTTCGGTTACGGCTACGGCGCCTACCAGCTCGGCAACGGCATCGGCTGGCTCTTCGGGGCGCAACTTCTGGGGACGCTGTTCGGCGCCGTCGGCGAGGCCTTCGCCTATATGATCATGGCGCTCATTGTGCTCGCTTGCGCTTTCCTCATCTTCTCGGAGCGCGAGTTCGACCGGCTCTTCGCGCCGGGGGAGGAGGGCGCCCCTTCGCTCGACGAGCTGCTGATGAGGGATCTTGCCGCCGAGAGCGAGGGTTTGGCCCGCGAGGACGAACCGGTGCGCAAGGGACGCTTCGGTTTGGCGATCGAGGCTTTGGCCGCAGACTACCAGCTCTCGCCCCGGGAGACCGACGTGCTGCGCTGTCTGGCCATGGGCTACAACTCGTCCACCACGGCGAGCAAGCTCAGCATCTCCTGGAACACGGTGCGCACCCATACGCGCAACGTCTACGGCAAGCTGGGCGTTCATTCCCAGCAGGAGCTGATTGCCATGGTAGATGACGTCACGGCGGGTGAGGGATAGCGCGTCCCTCGGTGTTGATTGCGATTTATTTCGAGTTCGCTATAATGAGCAGTCAAAACACGTTATGAGGGGTTGACTTGAAAGATTCGCATGGTCGCACTATCGATTATCTGCGCATATCGCTGACGGATCGCTGCAATTTCCGCTGCGTCTACTGCATGCCCGAGGAGGGCGTGTGCGCGATGTCCCATGACGAGATCCTGCGCATCGAGGAGATCGAGCGGTTGGTGGCCGTGGCCGCTGGGATTGGCATTCGCTCGGTTCGTCTCACGGGGGGCGAGCCTTTGGTGCGCAAGGGGGTGGTCGATCTGGTCGATACCATCACCGGTATCGAGGGCATCGAGAACGTCTCCATGACCACCAACGGGGTGCTTCTGCCCCGTATGATTGATGACTTGAAGGCGGCGGGGCTCTCGCGCGTGAATATCTCGCTGGATACGCTTGACGCCGACCAGTTCCACGAGATCACGCGCACGGGGCGCCTCGAGGATACCCTCGCCGGCATCGATGCGGCTCTCGGGGTGGGGCTGAATCCCGTGAAGGTGAACGCCGTGGCCGTGCGCAGCCTGAACCAGGATTTCCTGGAGTTCGCCAAGCTCTCTATCGATCGCCCGTTACACGTGCGCTTCATCGAGTACATGCCCGTGGGGGATACAAGCGTCGATGCCGGCACAGGCTGGGGCAAGGAGGACGTCATCCCCTCTGAGGAGCTGTTCGATATCATCAACGAACGGGCCGCCGCCGCGGGGCTGCCCGCGCTTCGCCCGGCCGGGGCGACGAAGCCTCTGGGCTGGGGGCCGGCCCGTTACTTCGAGTTCCCCGACGCGCTGGGCACCGTAGGCTTCATCAGTCCGTTGTCGCGCCACTTCTGCAGCGAGTGCAACCGCCTGCGAGTCACCGCCGACGGCAAGGTGCGGCCGTGCCTGTTCTCGGATACCGAGTACGACGCGCGCGCGGCCCTGCGCGAGGGCGATGACGCTGCAGTGCGCGACGTGCTGCTGACGGCTCTCGGCGCCAAGCCCGACGACCACCACGACAAAGTGGGCACCGACCGCAAGATGTCCCAGATTGGCGGCTAGCGTTCTTCTGGGCTGTCCGGGCCCGTGCTCGGGGCAAGGGCGCCGTGCTCAGACAGTCCTCGCTTGGTGGAACAGCCCACTGGGCTGTTCCAGTCGCTGCGGAACTCCGCGCGGACCCTCGCCCCGAGCGCGGGCCCTTCTCTTCCAAAAACGCCTCTCGAACCTGCTAGAAAGGAATTGCAATGACCGAACAGCTGACCCATATCGACGAGAACGGCGACGTGCGGATGGTGGATGTGTCGCAGAAGGCCGACACCGAGCGCGTGGCCGTGGCCGAGGGCTTCATCTCCATGAAGCCGGAAACTCTGGCGCTCATCGTGGAGGGCAAGGCCGCCAAGGGCGATGTGCTCGCCTGCGCGCGCGTGGCCGGCGTCATGGCCGCGAAGAAGACGAGCGATCTCATCCCGATGTGCCATCCGTTGAACATCACCAAGGCGAAGGTGGAATGCGAGCCAGTGCGCGAGGGCGAGCGTGCCGACGGCCGTGTGGGCATCCACGTGGTCACCACCTGCGGCGTGACCGGCAAGACCGGCATCGAGATGGAGGCGCTCACGGCGGCTTCCGTGGCGTGCCTCACCGTGTACGACATGTGCAAGGCGGTGGATCGCGGCATGGAGATCACCGACGTGCGCCTGCTGAAGAAGGACGGCGGCAAGACGGGTCTTTGGCTGCGCGAAAACTCGTAGATCGCACGCACATCTATTCCACAACGGAAAGCCCCCGGTCAGGGAGGGGAGGGCCGGGGGCTTTGTTGATGATCTGCGGAGCCGGGAGGGATCAGGCCCGCAGCGGAAAGGGTGTAGGGACGACTAGCCGAGGAACTTCGCCACGGACTTGCCGCACTCGCGGCCGAGCACCAGCGCGAAGGCGAGCGACACGCCCGGGATGGGGGTGATGTACTCGGTGCCGAAGCGGCGGCCGCAGTCGTTGCCGGCCATGTACAGGCCGGGGATGGGCTCGTAGTTGGCATCGAGCGCGTTCATGTCACCGTCGGTGATGATGCCGCCCATGGTCACCATGGTCTCGCCGAGAACCGGGTCGAAGGTGCAGGCGTAGAAGGGGCCGTCCTTCACCGGGAAGAGCACTTCAGCGGCGCGGCCGAACTCGGCGTCGGCGCCGGCCTCGCAGTAGCCGTTGTAGCGCTCGATCTGGGCGACGAACTCGGTGGCGGCGTCACCGGTAAGCCCCAGCTGGCCCGCCAGGCCCTCGAGGGTGTCGTCGGCGATGAACTCTACCTCGGTCATGGGGCCATGGCCGCCCGGACCCTCTTCCTCGGTTTGCTCGGGCTCCTCGTAGGTGCCCTTGAACTTCGCGTAGGCCTTGTCGAGCGACTCGCGCAGGGCGGCGATGTTCTCTTCGGTGGCGTTGAAGCCGGCGTGCTGGGGCAGGGTGTACTGGCGGTACTCGGTGAAGTTGTTGTCGCACACGGCGTACTTCGTCTTGCGGCTCATGAACGTGGTCTGATATCCGCGCTGCTCGCTGGTGGGGTAGAACTCGTTGCAGAAGCGCTTGCCGCTCTCGTCGATCCACACGGCCTGGGGCAGGCAGTTCATCTTGCCGGGGACGGAGAGGCCCTTCATGTTCATGCCAGGGATGGGGGTCGTCTCCAGGTGCGCGCCGGCCCAGTAGGCCATCTGCACGCCGCGGCCGTCGTTGGCCGACATGGAGTTCAGCGACTCGCCCTCGACGAGCGCCTGGGCCATATCGGGCATGAAGTAGGCCATCATGTCGGGGTTGCCGCCCATGCCGCCGCAGGCGCAGACCACGGCCTTGCAGGTGATCTTCACGTAGCCGTCGGCGTCGGAGGCCACGAGACCCGCCACGGCGCCGTTCTCCATGATGATGTACTCAGCGGTGGTGCCGAAGTAGAACTCGGCGCCGGCCTCCTCGGCCGCGGCCTGGTTGTACATCTGGATCTTGGTCTGGTTGCATTCGCCGTAGAAGGAGCAGACGCTCGGCCAGAACTTGATGCCGGAAAGCTCCGAGAGCTGGTGCTCCGTGGGCGGGAAGAAGGCCGTCGTCATGGTGGCGAAGTCCTCCTCGGTCAGCCGATCGAGGTACCAGTTCGAGTTCTCCTCGGAGTTCTGGGCGAAGCGCATGACCAGCGAGGGGTTCGGCATGTTGGAGGTGATCTTCATGAAATTCTGGTAGAACTCGATCGGGTCGATGTGCGGTACGCCGCGCTCCTGCAGGATCTTCGCGTTCAGGGCGGCGAACTCGTTGCCCACGGCGGCGTAGGTGTCCTCGGGCTGCTTCTCAATGAGGATGACCTTCTTGCCCTGCTCGGCCAGCTCGCGGCAGGCGGTGATGCCGGCGAAGCCGTGGCCGCAGACGACGGCGTCGCAGGTGAGCTCCTTTGCGAAGTCGGTGACCTCGGCCGGGGGCGTCATCCAGCTGGTGTCGGTGACGTTGTGGATGTGCACGTCGGAAGCGCCGGCGCCCTGGGCAGTCGCCTGGGCCGAGTCGCCCGCGCCCGCGCTGCCCGTGGCGCTGTTGCCGGACGGCGCGCAGCCGGCGAGCCCTGCGGCTCCGGCGGCCATGGCGGCCACAGCACCCATGCCGATGAACGAGCGGCGGGAGATGCCCTGGTTTGTTGTCTTGCTCATAATCCCTAATCCTCCCATGTGTCGGGGAACAGATACGCGCGCTGCGGACTCGCCTCTCCTTTGCGGCGACTCCCGACCTCCTCTGGGCCGGCGCGCAGTGCCATCCTAGGTGCCAAAGGGGCGCGCGAGTAATCGTCGGGCTGGGGGATTTCGAGGGCTTTTTCCCTCGCGGAAATGGGGTAGATGCAGATAAACCCCAGGTCAAGACAAACTCTTCGAAAATAACGGTTCGGTTACGGTGCTCGAAGCGCGCGCGAATCGGATATACTTACCCCACGCAAGGCGCGTCGAGGCAGGGAGGGTCCCGCGTTGCAGATTTCCAAGTATTTCAAACCAGAGGCGCTCATGTTCGCGGCCTTTCTGGCCACATTGCCCATCTATTCTCCGAACCAGCTGCTGTTCGAAACGGAACTTTTGCAACGAGCGGCCTATATGCCGGCCTTTGCCAATACGCTTCTGGGCGCTTCCGTGGTGCTTGGCGTCGCGGTGGCTATCGTCTCGGCGCGTGGGCGCTTGGCCGTGATCCTGCGTGGGGGTGTCGTGCTGGTCGCATCGGTGGCTTACGTTGCGGGCTATGCGCTGTTCGCTTTGGCTGCAGGGCTCGAGAGCTTTGCCCAGCCGATTTTTGGCGTAACGGCGGGGCTTCTGCTTGCCGTCTCTACGGTGGTGCTCTCAGTTGCTTGGGGGGCCTATCTTGGGCAGTTCAACTTGCGCCAGGCGCTTTTGTGGCTGGCGGTTATGGTGGGCGTGGCGGCGCTGGTGGAGCTGCTGCTCTCATCGGTCACCTTCGCCGTGGGGCTTATCGTGTTCGCGGTGTTCGTTCCGCTTTCGTGCTTGGTGCCCTGCTGGTTGGCATGGCGCGGGCGTTTGATTGCGGTCAGGGAAGCAGGGGAGGCGGAATCGAGGTCGGCGCCGACGCTCGGTGCCATGGCCCAGCTGAGGCAGATGGCGCAGGTGGTGGCCATGCCGTTTGTGGGCCTTATGGTGTTCGCCTTCATGATGGGGGCGCGCAAGTTCGTCCTGTTCGACGTGGTGCATATGGAGGTGCTCGGCTGCGTGCTGGGCGCCGTGGTGGTGCTTCCCATCTGCCTCATGCGCACGCGCGTTCCGCTCATGCCGCTCATCTATCGGGTGCTGGTGCCCCTGTTCGCGCTGCTGCTGATCTTCCTGAACTGTTTTCCCGCGTCGACAGGCCCCATGTGGTTCGCCGCTTGGATGAGCTATGCGTTTTACGGCGCCGTGGCCATTTTGGCTCTGGCGGGTCTCGTGGCGGCCGCTCACGCCTCGGAGTTCTCTCCGGGCCTCATCTTTGGCACGACGGTGGCCGGGTTTTCGGGCTGCTCCTTGCTCGGCGTGATAGCGGCCCAGACGGTTCTGTTCCAGATTGAGGGCGGCGGCCCGGCGCTGCTTGTGGTGAGCACCTTGTACTTCGTGTACCTGCTTGCCTCGGCCCTCCTGGCCCCATGGAAGCGCGATAGGGGCGATATCGCTCTTGAAGAGGGCGCCGATGCTGCCAAGGCTGCGCCCGTGCGCGATGTGGCCGCCCGCTGCGAGGAGCTGGCCGACGCCTGCGGCCTCACCCCGCGCGAGGGCGAGATCCTGGGGTATCTGGGCCGCGGTCACGGCATCGCCTTTGTGGCTGATGCGCTCGTGATATCGGAGAGCACCGTGCGCACCCACGTGAAGAGCATCTACAAGAAGCTCGGCGTGAACTCCCGTGAGGAGCTCGTGTCGAAGGTGAGCGAAGAGTAGCGGCGCAACCTGCGCGTGGGACGCCCCGCTGCCCGCTCGCTTTTGTCCCCCGTAGAAAAAACGTGCAGGGGAAATGGGCGGGTATTTCCCGCGTTTATCCCTTGTGGTACCATAAGCCGCTGTTGTATTCGTGTTTCGAAGGGACGTATTCATGTCAGGGCATTCTAAGTGGGCAACCACCAAACATCGCAAGGCCGCGCAGGACGCTAAGCGCTCGGCTCTGTTCTCCAAGCTGGCTCGCAACATCACCGTGGCCGCCAAGGAGGGTGGCGACCCGAACCCCGACAACAACGCGTCGCTGGCCGCCGCCATCGAGAAGGCCAAGGGCTATTCCATGCCCAAGGACAAGATCAAGACCGCCATCGACAAGGCTTTCGGTTCCGGCAAGGACGCCGCCAACTACGAGACCGTCGTCTACGAGGGCTACGGCCCGGCGGGCGTGGCGGTGCTCTGCGAGGCGCTGACCGATAACCGCAACCGCACCGCCGCCGATGTGCGCGCTGCCTTCTCCCATTCCGGCGGCAACCTCGGCACCTCCGGCTCGGTGGCCTTCCAGTTCGACCGCAAGGGCCAGATCATGGTGTCCAAGGAGGTCGAGACCGGCGACAAGAAGAACCCCATCGGCCCGAACGGCGCCGCTGCCGACGAGGAGGAGTTCATGCTCGCCGTGGCCGAGGCCGGCGGCGACGACTACGAGGACGCCGACGAGGAGTGGATCGTCTACACCGCGCCGGGCGATCTCATGGCCGTGGTGAAGGAGCTTGAGGCCCAGGGCATCCAGGTGAAGGGCGCCGAGATGACCATGATCGCCAACACGCCGTCGGCGGTGTCGGTGGCCGACGCCAAGAAGGTCATGCGCCTCATCGACAAGCTGGAGGAGCTGGAGGATCTGCAGGCGGTGTACCACACCATGGACATCACCGACGAGATCGCCGAGGCGCTCGACGAGTAGTTTTCGCGAGCGTTAAAGCCAATCGCGCTAGGGAAGGCGCCGGGCCGCAGGGCTCGGCGCCTTTTGCCTTTCGGGGACGTAACGGGGCCGCGCAACATTCTGGAAACATAGTCGCGAGGAAATCTGATAGGGTGAAGCTTAGGTAAGCGCGCGATAGGCTCTTTGTGCAGCAGCGAGGGAGCCCCGCGCAGGACGAAAAGGGAGGCTCCATGGGTTTTCTCGAAGGTAAGACCGCCATCATCACCGGCGCTGGGTTCGCGGCGCTCAAGGACGGATCCGCCGGTTCCATCGGCTACGGCATCGCCACCGCCTACGCCAAGGAGGGCGCGAACCTGGTCATCACCGGCCGCAATGCGAAGAAGCTGGAGACGGCCAAGGAGAAGCTGGAGGCCGAATACGGCATCCAGGTGCTCTGCGTGGCCGCCGACGTGAACGCCGGGGCCGACAACCAGGCCGTGGTGCAGAACGTCATCGACCAGGCCATCGAGAAGTTCGGCCGCATCGACGTGCTGGTGAACAACGCCCAGGCCTCCGCTTCCGGCGTGACGCTGGCCGACCACACCACCGACCAGTTCGACCTGGCCATCTACTCGGGTCTGTACGCCACCTTCTACTACATGCAGGCGTGCTATCCCTACCTGAAGGAGACCAAGGGCTCGGTCATCAACTTCGCCTCCGGTGCAGGCCTCTTCGGCAACTTCGGCCAGTGCGCCTACGCCGCCGCCAAGGAGGGCATCCGCGGCATGAGCCGCGTGGCCGCCACCGAATGGGGCCCCGACGGCATCAACGTGAACGTGGTGTGCCCGCTGGCCTGGACGGCCGCTCTGGAGAACTTCCAGGAGGCCTACCCCGACGCCTTCGAGGCCAACGTGCACATGCCTCCCATGGGCCATTATGGCGATGTGGAGAAGGAGATCGGCCGTGTGGTGGTGCAGCTGGCCAACCCCGACTTCAAGTTCATGAGCGGCGAGACCCTTACTCTGGAAGGCGGCATGGGCCAGCGTCCGTAGGCGCGCATCCGTTGCAACTTTTTAAGCCGGCTCGGAAAGCAATCGTGCTTCCCGAGCCGGCTTGCTATTGAACAAAATGATGCTGGCAAAGGAGTTTTAAAGCATCGAGCTGTTTGCACTTCGGGCTAGATAAAACGTTGCACCGGATTGCTTTCTAGTGCGGAGGTCCTTGCGTCTATGAGAAGCGAGGGGTTCGTCTGGGACTCGTCGGGAAGCGCGACGATGGATGATATGGCCTCCGGATGCTTGCTCTTCAAATCGTCCAATTTGCCCCACTCAAGCGCTCGGAGCGGACATGCATCAACGCACACGGGATTTTCGCCACGAGCGATGTGATCATGACAGAGGGTACATTTCTGCACAATACCTAACGATTCAATGAGCCGGGGCTGTTCGTAGGGGCAGGCCTTGGCGCAGGACTCGCACCCAATACATTTTTCGTCGTCGTGCATCACGATGCCGGTTTCGGTGTTCTTCTCCATGGCTCCAGTGGGGCATACTTCGGTGCAGGCTGGCTGAGCGCAATGATTGCAGCTGATGGACACATGGAAATATCCAGGATTGGGATAGCTTCCCGTCTCGTAGGTCATTACTTTCCTGAAAAGAACGCCGCCTTGCAAGTTATTCTTGTCCTTGCATGCAACTTGGCAGGTTCGACAGCCGCTACACTGATGATTGTTGTAGTAAAAACCGTATTGAGTCATTTCTTGAACCTTTCCCATTAATCGTTTTGGCATTGGGGCGCTTCGGGCATCATCTCCGTATCGGCAGGAATGGGGTTGCCTGTGTACTTCTCCACGCGGCATGCTTGACTGTTGTAGCCGGAGGTCCCCAGACCGCAGGAAGTGGGAGAGGTCAGAACGTTGTCGCATCCGCCGAGGCTCAGTTGATCGCTCTCGTCGAAATCAAATGATCCGCCGTGGGGCAATGCGACCACTCCTTGAGCTATGCGCCCAGTTACGCAGGCATGGCGCAGCATTGTCCCGTTGTCATTGCTCACGCACACCGTGTCACCCTCGGAGATGCCAATAGCGTTGGCATCCACTGAGTTGATATAGAGAGGCCGCGAAAAAGCTTCTCTTGTAGATTCCAAATTATCGAAATAGTAGTGAGAGGAGCGCAGATAGTGCGGATTGTACACTTGGAAAGCCATCGTGCTGTTATCGCCTTCTCTGGTGAGCAAACGTGCTTCCTCGTATCCTCCCGGTGAGGGGATGTACGTAGGCACGGGGGGTACTTCACCAAGACCGACTTGAGCTGACAAATCGCGAATGCCCCGGCAGTAGAATTCGAATTTGCCGCTCTCGGAGCGCATGGGGTTATCTTCTGGATTAGCTCGAAACTCTTCGTAAGCGATATGCCCGTAGCCGTCCTCAGGGTTGCGCGGTACGCAGTAGACTCCCTTCTCTTTAAACTCGCTGTAGCTAATGAGGCCTTCTGTCCGTGCTTGGCCAGCGTTGCCGAACTCTGCGGCCTCTTCCTCGGTGAACGAGCAGAGGGGCGTGTATTCTCCGGGGGCCGTCGCGATGTTAACGCTGGAGATTTGATTCCAGGACAAAGTGAGATCGTCCTCGGGGAACAGGGCGTCGCCGTCGAGGCCCCAGCGATTGCAAAGCTCCCTGCCGATCCATCGCTCGCTCTTGGCCTCGTAGCAGGGTTCGATAACCTGGTCTTTGAGGTAGCCGGCATTGGGGTTGGTGAACATGAGGAACTCGGGGGACTTTTCCCATGCCGTCACCACAGGAAGTACGATATCCGAGTAGCGTGCAGTGTCGTTAAAACAAGTGGCGTGGGAGACAACGAACTCCACCTTGCGTAGAACCTCGATGGCGCTGCTTGCATCCTCGTAGCTATGCAGCGGATCCGATGCGTACAGGTAGAGGCATTCGATATCGATGTCGCGCTCTTCGCCGGGTACAAAGTTCACGCTTCCTCCGTCACCAACGTATCGATAACGGCCGCGTAGCATGTCGCGCCACATGGTCGGGCCGCACAGTATGTCGTCTACGCCATTGGCGGGGTACTGCACACCTCGATCGCCGGGTGTGATGAGGAAGTCGCCGCCGTTGAAGCCCGCATCTTCAATTGCCCCTGCCGTCATGTGACCGGACTGGCCGAAATGGCCGCCGAGAATTCCAGCGCACATAAAGGCCTGTGTGAAGGTTTCGCCGTTATGGTTACGAGCGGGACCCCATCCTGTCAGGAGGGCCACCTTGTTCTGCTTGCCCATTAGGCGACCTAGCTCAACGATCTTATCTTCGGGAATGCCGGTGATGTCGCTTGCCCACTTGGGGTCTTTTGGCTGGTTATCGTAAGTGCCCAGGATATGATCGCGGAAATTGTCGCGCGCGTCTTCCCCTTCGGGCATGTGGTTCTCGTCGAAGCCGATTGTGCATCGCTCGATCACGTCCCAGTCGATCAGGGGATTCGCCTCTGGATCGTCCTCGCTGATCATGACGTAGCACATCGCCATAAGGAGGGCTACGTCCGTGTTGGGCCTAATCGGCACCCATTCGGCGCCAAGAATTGCGGCGCTATCGGTGTACATGGGGTCGATGGTGATGAACCTGCAGCCCGCGTCGCGTACGGGCAGCCAGTTGGACCAGAACGATGTTGAATCGGCGCTATAAGCCGGATTCACGCCGATGAGGATTGCCGTTTCAACGTTTCGGCAGTCGAATCGATCGTTCATAAAATCCTGTCCGGAGCTCGATCCGTATCCGTATAGATGGCAGAACGCAAAGGCGCCTTGAGAAGCGGTAGTCCATGAAGTGGTGAATCCACCCGAAGCCGAAAGCGCGATACCAAAATCCATGCCGCGCATAAACATAGATCCGAATTCGTCGAGATGCCATGCGGCTTCGGTTCCCGCAAGCGACATGTCATTGATGTCGCTGCCCTGAATGACAATGGAGCGGTGTCCATATATGGAGCGATTTCCGTACTTCTCTCGTATGCGGGACACTTCCGATGCTACGAGGTCGAGAGCCTCGTCCCAGCTGATGCGCTCCCATTCATCTTTGCCTCTGAGCTCACCATTGAATCCCTCTCCCCCTGGTTGCCAGTTCTTCCTCTTCATGGGGTATTTCAGTCGATCGGGGGAGTAAATGTCATCGCGACGGGATCTACCTCGCAGACAGGCCCTTCGCTGAGGCCAGTCGGGACTGTCCTCGTGGGTGTCGTCGGTTTTGAGCCGTGTGATAACCCCGTCTTTAACGAGGGCCTTCAGGGAACAGCGGCCACCGCAATGCGACCAGCAGGTAGCAGCTTTCCACTCGCCCTCCTCTTTGGGCGCATCTGAGGTATCCGCAAGCTCCTCTTTGTTCGCGGAGCCGCTTGTTCTTGCAGCACAGCTAGTCAGCCCCAAGGTTGCAAGTGCAGCTCCGCTGCCCTTGAGGAACGTCTTTCGTGACAGGTTGCGTTTCTCCATGCCCATCCCTTCTTTTCTCTCTTCTGGTATGTTGGCTTGACGCCGTTGAACGAACCGCATCGCCCATGGCGTTGCGCGTTCTAGAGTAGGAGGGTTGGCTAAGGGAAACATCACCTTTGGGGATGTTTTGCCTTATCACCTTTTAAGGTGATAGGCGCCTATCGGGCCTTTTAGCAAGCAGACTCTGTTTTTCGGGCGTTTTATTGAAGCGCGTCGCGGGAGTTTGCCAGTGCGTGCAGTTCCTCGCGACTCCTGATTCCTAGCTTTTGGTAAACGTGTTTAATGTGGGTTTTTACCGTGTTCTCGCTGATAAACAATTCCTGCGCAATGTCTGTGTTGGTACGCCCCTCGATCATGAGCGAGAGAAGCTCGCTCTCGCGTTGGGTGAGTTCAAATTGATTGGCAAGCTGCATGGTGCGGATGCTCAGATAGCTCAAATGCGCTTCGGCAAGAGACGAATTAAGCTCGGACGGGTCGAGGTCGGTGCTTGCCAGCGAGGAGGAAACCAAATCGGAGAGGCTGTGGTTGGTGCACACAAAGGTGAAGCCGATAATGAGCAGAAGGGCCCCAATGCCACAGAACAATGCTAGATTCGACGAGAGTTCCTGGAATGACGCGACGTACTGGCCGATTACCCAGCCTATGACACTGCCCAGCGGGAAGGCGAAACGTCCAATCGCTACAATTTGCAGCTGCCTCGTGGTCGCCGAGTAGGCGGCAGCGCTAATCACGCTCCATGAAATCGCATCGAAGAGCGTGTTGAGTACGGCAATAAAGACGAATGTGGTGATTTCGTCGTAGCCGATGAATGCCGTCAATACGAGGATGGCAACCTCGCACAGCGCCAAAGTGTAATAGAGGCGCTCTACCGTTTTATAGCGAAACCATGCAAGCGACATAACCGCGAGGCAGCTCGCCAGGACGATGGCCCAGAAGAAGGCAATCTCGTAACTGCTCCGCAAATGTATACCGCCGCCGGAGAGCGACATGGCAAAGCTCGCCAAAAGAGTGAAGAATGCGAACACTGCCGTGAACCGAAGGATACTGCCGAGACTTGGAGGCGTTTCGCCAGTTGTTTTGTCGGCGCAGGAGTAGAGACTATTTTTCGGGGATGCGAGAAGAGGAAGCGAGGCTGCAAGAGGAAGAAGTACGTAGATCGTGCGTGCGTAATCGACTGGGATACTTAAGCAGATATACCAAATGGCAATTCCGACAACCATGAACAGCAGAACGAAAGTCAACGTTGTCCGTGGGCCCCTACGCGCGAATATGCGGGCAAGGGCGATGGTGAGCGGGGCTGTCCCGAAATCAGCGACCATGCAGCCAACCAGGAAGAGCACATCCTTCTCTTCGGAAAAGGGAGCAGTCATCATGAGAATACAGCCGATGGATCCCGCGAGGCCCGAGCCAAGGAGAAACGGAGGGGAGTCGAGCCACCTATTCCATTGTTCGGCAGCAAGAATCACTGCGCCAAACACGATAAGAGCGGGCACGTTCGAGAAAACGGGTAAGAGCTTGATTGTCGACGAATCGAGGTTCTGCCAATTCGCCCACTCACCTGCAGGAAACGTCATGCAAACCCAGGCATAGATGAAGGCGAACGAAAGAAAGGGGAGCGAGGGGTATTTCTCTGCGAAGGCGGATTGAATCTGGCGTAGCGGGGTAAGGGGTAAAATGCCGAGTCGCCTCCTTCTGCGTTGTTTCGCTCTATTTTTAGAGCCAACTTGTTTTCCGCCCATTGTAACCTTCATCGTTCTTGGCGGAAATAGCGCCAAGGAGAGATTCTGTTGGGAATAAGAGGCTTACGACTGTGGTTGCATGAAGGCGACACGCCTGTTTCAGGCGATGGTAGCATGCGCACTCTGGAAGGCGGCGGCGACTCAATCTTTGCTTATGGCGCCTGAAGAGGCGATGGACGTCTTCTGCAACGCGCCTTTGATACCGCTGATTCAGGAGGGTGTTGCGGATCTCCGCTGTCGAAGCGACGAGTATTTGGCAAAAGAGGTGTTGCGGGAGGCTGGGTGCACGGTTTGCGGCTCCAAGAAGCTGTCCGATCGGCCCGCTAGATAATATTTTTCTTGCGTGAAGCAAACATATGTTCTAGAATAGCCTCACTTGTGAAAGTGAGGCTATTCTTTTGGCGCAGGAACCACGCATCATACTGGGTATCGACCCGGGCCTAGCCCACACGGGCTGGGGCGTGGTGGAGCAGCGCGGGCCGCGGCTGGCCTGCGTGGCCTACGGGTGCGTGGCCACGCAGGCCGATATGCCCCTGGCCGAGCGGCTGCTGAAGATACACCATCAGGTGGGAGCCGTGATCGAGCGGTTCCGTCCCAGCTGCGTGGGCATCGAGACGGTGTGGTTCGGCAACAACGTGACGGCTGCCTTCGCCACGGGCCAGGCCCGCGGTGCGGCGCTCGTGGCCTGCGCCGAGATGGGGCTTGCCGTGGGCGAGTACTCGCCGAGCCAGATAAAGCTCGCCGTGGTGGGCGAGGGCACGGCCGACAAGGAGCAGGTGCAGTACATGGTGCGCCACCTGCTGAAGCTTGCGCGCGATCCGGAGCCCGACCATGCGGCCGACGCCCTGGCCGCAGCCATTTGCTATACGACCCACGAGACGGGGAGGTTTGCATGATAGCGTTTCTGAGCGGGGAAGTGGCGGCGGTGCTGCCGCCGAACACGGCCTATATCGATGTGGCCGGCGTGGGCTACGCCGTTTCCATGCCCCAGGGAGACTTGGGCAAGCTGGAAGTGGGCAAGCCTGCGCGCGTGCTCACCTACCTGTCGGTGAGCGACAACGGTCTGGGGCTCTACGGGTTCCTCTCCGACGAGGAGAAGGCTCTGTTCGAGAAGTTTATCGGCGTGTCGAAGGTGGGACCGAAAATGGCCCTGGCGGCCCTCTCCACCTACACTCCCCGCGAGCTGGCCGACGCCATCGCCGCTCAGGACATCGCGCGGGTGTCCCATATTCCCGGGGTGGGCAAGAAGACGGCCGAGCGCATCATCCTGGAACTGAAGGGCACCCTGGAGCGCGGCCTGGAGACGCTGTTCGACAGCGGCGCGGAGTCCGGCGGCCCGTCGGCGGACAGCGTGGCGCTTACCGGTGCCACCGAGGCACTGCTTTCCATGGGCTTCACCTCCGCCGAGGCCGAGGTGGCCTTGAAGGGCGCTCCCGAGGGCGCTGGCGAGGGTGCGCTGCTACAATATGCGCTAAAACGTTTGGGAAATCGATAGCGATAGGCAGCCATGGCATTTGATCTGGACATAGAGGGCATCGGGTACGTGGCCGAGGGCGGCGCGTCCGCGGCACGCGCGACGGCCGAGGGCCGCGAGCGAGCCGTGGCGCCCACCTTCACCGAAGACGATTTGGAGCTGGATTTCTCGCTGCGCCCGAAGCGGCTGGACGACTATCTGGGTCAGACCAAGGTGAAGGAGTCGCTCGGCATTATGATCGACGCGGCCCGGGCCCGGGGCGATGTGGCCGACCACATCCTGTTTTCAGGGCCTCCGGGGCTGGGCAAGACCACGCTCGCCACGGTGGTGGCCAACGAGTTGGGCGCCTCTATTCGCACCACCTCGGGGCCGGCCATCGCCCGCACGGGCGATTTGGCGGCCATTCTCACCAACCTTGAAGAGGGCGATGTGCTGTTCATCGACGAGATCCACCGTTTGAACCGCATGGTGGAGGAGGTGCTGTACCCCGCGCTGGAGGATTTCGTGCTGGATATCGTCGTGGGCAAGGGCCCGGCGGCCCGATCCATCCGGCTCGATCTGCCCCGCTTCACGCTCATCGGCGCCACGACGCGCACGGGCCTGCTCACCGGTCCTTTGCGCGACCGCTTCGGCGTGGCCTTCCGCCTGCAGTACTACACGCCCGAGGAGCTCTCCCTCATCGTGTGCCGCTCAGCTTCCATTCTGAACGTGGCCATCGACGAGGAGGGCGCGCTTGAGATCGCCCGCCGCTCCCGGGGCACCCCGCGTCTGGCCAACCGCCTGCTGAAGCGCGTGCGCGACTGGGCCCAGGTGCGCGGCGACGGTGCCATTACGGAGGATGTGGCCGCCGAGGCGCTCACGTTCTTCGAGGTGGATCATCTGGGGCTCGATGCCGTGGACAACCGTCTTTTGGAAGTGCTTTGCGTGCAGTTCGGCGGCCGTCCGGTGGGCCTGACCACGCTGGCGTCGGCGCTGGCGGAGGATCCCGACACGGTGGAGGATGTGTACGAGCCCTTCCTCATGCAACAGGGCCTCATGATGCGCACCCCTAAGGGCCGTCAGGCCACTGCCGGCGCTTGGGAGCATTTGGGCCTCGTGCCGCCGGAGGGATGCTAGCCGTAGCTGAGGCAATTTCGACTGTCGTCGTTTCCGTAGGGGGCGACCTTGGCCGCCCCTTTCTGCGGCGTTGACGCTGTCGGGAGGGCAGACCAAGGTCTGCCCCTACGGAGGGATTGGAGGAACAGCGATGTTCGAGCAAGACTATCTGATGCGCATCATCGCGCAGCTTCTGGGGGCCATTCGGCGCTCGATGGAACGGGCGGCCGGCGAGGAGGATCCGGACGGAGCCGCCCGGGCCCTCGATATGGCCCTGGGCGATGCCACCGATCTGGATGGCGAGGCGCTGCTCTCCCTCGCGCCCGAATCGCTGGCCTCGGTGCTGCAGGTGTCGGGGGTCGACCCGCACCTTACGGAGTACATCGCCCGCAGCCTCATGCTCTCCGGCCGCTACCACGGTGAGGCGGGACGTGCGGATATGGCCGAGCTCCGGCGTGCCCAGGGTCGCGCCGTCGCTGCCGCCTTCGGGCACGAGTTGGGATCCGACCCCGTCAGCGACGAGGCCCTGGAGGCGCTTATGACCGCAAGTGATGGAGAAGCGTAAATTCCCCGAGGAAATTGGCCGAAGTTAGCGTATAGTTATAGCGCGCTCCCAAAAGGGAGCTGGGCTTCGCGCCCGTATTGCTATACCCGCTCGTCAGACGAGCGGGAGGAAAGAGGAAAGTATCATGGCGGAAGGCACTGTCAAGTGGTTCAACCCCGAGAAGGGCTACGGCTTCATCTCCCAGAATGACGGCGAGGATCTCTTCGTCCACTTCTCCGAGATCAAGATGTCGGGCTTCAAGACGCTCAACGAGGGCGATGCAGTGACGTTCGAGGTGACCGAGGGTCAGAACGGCAAGCTGCAGGCGAGCAACGTGGAACGTATCTAACTTTTAGAAACTGACATGACGCCAAGGGCCCGGGAGCAATCCCGGGCCCTTTTTGTCGTGCGTACCCTTATTTGTTCCAGGCGAGGAAGGCCCAGGTGACGGTGCGGGGCTCGGCGAGACGCCAAGCGAGTTGGGCGACGCCCTTGCGGTCGGGCTCGCCGGCGCTCTCGTTGGGAACAAGGTTGGCGGCGAGCCACTCCCGCAAGTTGGCACGCGCCTGTTCCCGTTCGGCGTCCGACGCGCGCACCGCCGAGGAGTCGTCGATCATGGCCGCCAGCTTCTCGTAGGCGTCCTCGGGAGTGGCGAAGGTATCGTCGCGGGTGCTGTCAATGTAGCGCACTTCGGCTCTTATGCCTTCAGCGGCCAAGATATTGAACGCGTACAAGTAGTCGCGTCCGAGTACCGAGGGCAGCCCCACGGCGGCCAGAATGCGCTCGTCGACGCGGGGGGAGGAGCCGGTGGCCAGCGTGATGCACACCCGCCGGCGCGCCACTTCCGTCAGGCGCAAAAGGGCGTCGCGCAAATCGGCGGTGGCGATGGAGCGCGAGGCGATGGCCACATCGGTCATGCCCTCGCGCACGCCGAAGGCCGGCCAATCGTTCTCCCAGCTCATACGCTTGGGAAAGACGGTGCGCACGTCGGCTGCGTCGAGCCGCGCCTGCATCTGATCCAGCATGCCCTGGGAGAAATCGGCCGCCACCACCTTGTGCCCCGCCTCGCCGAGCGGCACGGCCAAAGCCCCGGTGCCGCAGCCCATGTCGAACACCGTTTCGCCGGGGCGGATGTCCGCGTATCCCAGGAACTTCTCCACGTAGAGGTTCGGGGCGTCCTTGGTGGTGAAGGTGGCGGAGCGCTTGTCCCAGAATGCCGCGTCATCGGCATGGCGACGCACCTTCTGAAGCTCTTTCCACTCCTCGTTCCAATCCGTTGTGGTGAGCAAGGGTGTAAATTCGTCGTGCATGGGGCCTCCAAGCCGTGTCGTCGGTCGTTCAGCCATTATACTTCTCTGGAACGAAATCGAGATGCGAGGAGACGTTATGCAGGTAGAGCTTCTGTACCATACGCCCGACCCCGAGCGCGCCATCGCCACGGCGGCGCGGCTGTGCTACGCGCCGGTGGGCGCGAGCGAGCTGATGGAGACCATGCCGCCGGAGCGCGTGAGGAGCGTGCTGTCCACCATCATGGGCTCGGGGCACTTCTCCACGCTCGAGCACGCCAGCTACACCTTCGCCGTCGACGGCGTCTCCCGCGCGCTCACCCACCAGCTGGTGCGCCACCGCATCGCCAGCTTCAACCAGCAGTCCCAGCGCTACGTGAAGTTCAAGGGCGAGATTCCCATGGTGAAGCCCGCCACCGTGGCCGCCGACCCCGAGTGCGACCGCCTCTTCGACGAGGCCGCCGCCGCCGTGGCCGAGGCCTACCGGGCGCTCGTGGACGCGGGCATTCCCGCAGAGGACGCGCGCTATCTTCTGCCCAACGCCTGCGAGACGAAGATCGTCATCACCATGAACGTGCGCGAGCTTCTGCACTTCTTCGAGCTGCGCTGCTGCAACCGCGCCCAGTGGGAGATCCGCGAGATGGCGTGGAAGATGCTGGAACTTGCCCGCCCGACGGCGCCGTACATCTTCGCTGACGCCGGCGCGCCCTGCATCCACGGCACCTGTCCCGAGGGCAAGATGACCTGCGGCAATCCCTACCCGCGCGTCGACCGCTCGCAGCTCGACGCTTAGGACGGCTGTATGACCAAGCAGAAAAGCGATCTGTCCCGCGCGTTTTCCGAAGACGGGGCGATAAAGACCCACGTGGGAGGCCAGGCCCTCATCGAGGGCGTCATGATGCGCGGCAAGTACAACTGGGCCGTGGCCGTGCGCGAGCCGGATGGCGCCGTCTATGTGGAGGAACACGACCTCACGAGCGGCAAGGACAAGAACGGCTGGATGTACTGGCCGCTCGTTCGCGGCTGCCGGGCGCTCGTGGAATCGCTCATGCTGGGGTTCAAGGCCCTGGAGATCGCCGCCCTGCACGCCTTCGGCGACGAGGATGGCGAGCAGAAAGCCGCTGCTGAGGCGACCTTCGTGGAAGCGGAGGCCGAGCTTGAGGGCGCGGTGGCCGTGGCGGTCGAAGAGGAGAAGCGCGGCGAACGCGCGGACGGCCGCGGCGGCTTCGATTGGAAGCGCGACTTCGGAAACCCCGACGAGATGGTGGACGGCCTGGGTGCCCAGCGCACTTTGGAGGTGGTGAGCGAGGCCGATGCGCCGGCTCGGCGGCAGGCTGGGGGCGGCTCTTCCACCGATGAGGAGTTCGGGCATCGGGAGATGGTGATCTCCATGGTGGTGGGCCTCGTGCTGGGCGTGGTGCTGTTCATCGTGGCGCCCGCGGCCATCACGAACCTCATCGTGGGGGAGTACGACGATCACACGCTGGCCTGGAACATCGTGGACGGTCTTCTGCGCGTGGCCGTGTTCGTTTTCTACATCTGGCTCATCGGCCGCATGGAGGACATCAAGCGCATGTTCATGTACCATGGCGCCGAGCACAAGGCCATCCACTGCTTCGAGCACGGCCTTCCCATGACTCCCGAGAACGCCCGGCAGTTCCCGCGTCTGCACGTGCGCTGCGGCACCGCCTTCCTCATCATGGTCATGGTCATCGCCATTCTCGTGTACACCATCTTCCCCTTAAACGCCATCATCTCCGGCTTCGGGGTGCCCGACGGGCTGCCGAAGCTCGTTCTCGTCATTGTGGCGCGCATCGTGCTGATGCCCGTTATCGCCGGCATCTCCTACGAGATCACGGTGAAGTGGGCCGGGAGCCATCCGGACAACCCGCTCGTGAAGGTGATTCTCTGGCCCGGTATGCAGATGCAGTACCTCACCACCCACGAGCCCGACGACGCCCAGATGGAGTGCGCCATCGCCGCCATGCAGGCGGTGCTCGCCCGCGAGGACGCCGAGGAGGCGAAGACGGCCGCAAAGCCCGTGCCCGCTGCTTCCTGACCCGCGCCGCCATGCTCCCTTCCGCCGGGGCCGTCACTAAGCTGTGACAAACCCGTAGCGCCGGCGAAACCACGACAAATTGACTGAACGTTAAAATTCCCACGTAGCTATTCGGAACGACGGCCCAGATAGGAGCGTGGGAACATGGAGCCGCTGATTTCCGCTCGGGATCTGAAGAAGAACTTCGGCAAGGTGGAGGCGCTCAAGGGCGTCTCGCTCGATGTGGCGGAAGGCGAGAAGGTCGTCGTCATCGGGCCGTCCGGCTCGGGCAAAAGCGTGCTCATCCGTTCTATCAACGGCCTGGAGCGTCCCGACTCCGGCGAGCTGACCGTCAACGGCATCGACATGATGGCCAAAAAGGTGGACACGCGCAAGCTGGCCAGCGAGGTGGCCATGGTGTTCCAGGGCTACAACCTCTACCCTCATAAGACCGTGCTGGAAAACGTTACCTTCGCGCCCATCAAGGTGCTGAAGGTGCCGAAGGCGGAGGCAGAGGAGGCGGGGCGCGCCTACTTGGAGCGCGTGGGACTGTCCAGCAAGCTTGACAAGTACCCCGACCAGCTCTCCGGCGGCCAGCAGCAGCGCGTGGCCATCGCCCGGGCGCTGAACATGCACCCGAAGATCATGCTTCTCGACGAGCCGACGAGCGCCCTGGATCCGGAGATGGTCAACGAGGTGCTCGACGTCATCAAGTCGCTGGCGGAGACGAACATGACCATCGTCATGGTCACCCACGAGATGGGACTCGCGCGCGATGCCGCCGACAAGGTGGTGTTCATGGAAAACGGGCTCGTGGTGGATGAGGGCACGCCGGCCTACCTCTTCGGCCCCGATTCCAACGAGCGCGTGCAGGCGTTTCTCTCCAAAATACTGTGAGGAGGTGCACGATGGACGTGGCGATCCTGGCAGACGAAAAGATCGGGATGAGCGGGGCGGCCGCGCCAGGCGGGGCCTGCCTCACGCGACGCTCTTTCGTGCGGCTGGCCGGCGCCGCTGCAGTGGGTGCGGCCCTGGGTAGTGCGGTGCTGCCGCTTTCCGGCTGCGCGCCGGCAGGCGACGTGCTGCGCGTCGGCACGAAGATCGACGTGCCCGGCTTCGGTTTCCAGAACCCCGAGACGGGAAGCGTGGAGGGACTGGAAGTGGACGTGGCCCGCGAGCTGGCCGCGCGGCTCAAAGGCGATGCGAATGCCCTGGAGATCGTGGGCGTGAACGTGACCACCCGCGGGGCGATGCTGGACAACGGCACCCTGGACGCAACGCTCGCCACCTTCACCATCACCGACGCGCGCAAGAAAACCTACGACTTCTCTCGGCCCTACTACATCGATCACATCGGCGTGCTCGTGCTGAAGAAGTCGGGCATCACCGATCTGGCGGGCCTCGATGGCAAGACCGTGGGCGTGGCGCTGTCGGCCACTACCAAGGACAAGCTGGGGGCCGCTGCTGCCGAGGTGGGCATCACACTGAAGTTCGCCGAGTACGCCACCTATCCCGAGATCAAGATCGCGCTCGTGGCCGGGCGCGTGGACGCGTTCTCCGTGGACAGCTCCATCCTTCTGGGCTACCAGGACGACGCCACCTACTTGCTGCCGACGCAGTTTGCGCCCCAGGAGTACGGCGTGGCCACGAAGAAGGGCAGCGAGTATTCCAAGCCCATCGACGACGCCATCGCGGCCATGGAGGCCGACGGCACGCTGCGGGCGCTGAAGGAGCGCTGGGGCCTGTCGCTGGTCACCGAGGCCGATGTGGAAGCCGAGCAGAGCGCCGGCGGCACGGGCCTGGGGGCGGGAGATCCGGCCGACGACGGGGGAGCTGCGGGCACCGAGGCGCCCGCTGATGATGCCGCGGATGCGAGCGGCCAAGGCGCTGCGGGCGCGAGCGGCGCGGAAGGGGGCGCGTCCCGATGACGGAGATATTCGCGCCCTACAAGTGGGAAGCGCTCTTCGCGCGATGGCCCGACATCCTGGCCGCCTTCGGCATGACCGCGGCCATCTCGGCTTTGGCCCTCGTCATCGCGCTCGTTTTGGGCTTCGTCTTCGGCGTGTTCGCGGTGTCGCGCTTCCGCATCCTGCGCGCCCTCACGCGCGTCTACGTGGAGACGGTGCAGAACATTCCGCTGCTTCTGCAGGTGTTCGTGCTTTACGCCGTGTTCCCGCTGATCGGGCTCACCATCGCCTCGTTCTGGATCGGCGTCATCGCCATCGGCGCCTACCACGGCGGCTACATGTCGGAAGTGGTGCGCAGCGGCATCGGCTCGGTGCACCGCGGCCAGTTCGAGGCGGCCAAAAGCCAGGGCTTCTCGCCGGTGCAGACCATGACGCTCATCATCCTGCCCCAGGCCATGCGCATCATCTTGCCGCCTCTGGCCGTGCAGGCCGCTAACCTCGTGAAGAACACCTCGGTGCTGGCGCTCATCGCCGGCGGCGAGCTCATGTACTTCGCGAACTCCTTCGCCGGGGACACGAGCTACTACGGGCCGGCCTACGTGGCCGCCGCCGTGCTGTACTTCGCCATCTGCTTCCCGCTCTCGCGCGGTGCCGTGTATCTTGAGCATCGCATGGGCGCCCACCGCCACGTGGCCACCGGCGACGCCACCGAGGCGCTTGCGGCCGACGCTTTGGAGGTGACGCCGGGCACCCACGACATCACCGGGCACGCGGCCGCCCAGGCCATGGCCGCCGGCGTGACGACCATGGTGGAGGGCACGAGCACGCTGGTGCCTCCCGTGATGGACAAGGGCCGCTACCTCACGTACGCGGAGCTTTACGGCATCGACGCGCCGGCGTGGCCCGACCGACGCACCGTGGCCCCCCGCAAGCCGCGAGACCGCCGCGGACTCGCCCGCGTGCGCGGCGCCATCGGCCGCACCGGCGGCCGTCGCAAGGGCAAGGGCCGGAGAGGAGGCCAGAAATGAGCGACATCGCCGCTTTGCTCACCTGGACGAACATCCGCTTCCTTTTGGAAGGGCTCGGGCTCACCCTCGTCATCTCGGCGCTGGCCATCGCCTGCTCCGTTGTGCTCGGCGCCGCCATTTCCATCATGCGCGGATCCTCCTCCCGCGTGCTGCGCGGCTTCTCCATCGCCTACGTGGAGCTGTTCAAGAACACGCCGCTGCTTCTGTGGATCATGTTCACGTTCTTCGTGGCCCAGCTGCCGCCCTTGCCCGCGGCGGTGCTCGCCTTCACGCTGTTCACCGCGGCCTCGGTGGCCGAGATCGTCCGCGGTGGTCTGGCAAGCGTGCCGGCGGGCCAGTACGAGGCCGCTCATTCCCAGGGATTCTCGGCGCCGCAGATGTACCTGTACATCATTTTGCCCCAGGCCCTGCGCAACATGGTGCCGGCGTTGCTCTCGCAGTTCGTGACCACCATCAAGGACACGTCGTATCTGTGGGGCGCCATGGCCCTGCAGGAGCTGATGGGCCGCGGCATGATCCTCATGAACAGCTACAACTCCACGGTGCAGATCTTCGCCATCTTCGCCCTGATGGCGCTCATCTACTTCATCGTCTGCTTCACTTTGTCGCAGATCGTCCGCGCCTACCAGCGCCGCCTCAAGGGCGCACGGTAGGGAAGAAAACTTCTTGACCTCAACGTCGGGTTGAGGTTTATGCTGTGCGGCGGAAATTCTTTGGCGGAAACGAAGGGCGAAGACTATGCCGCGCAAACCGAAGATGCAAACCAGCAACGATCTGATACGCGAGAACTACGGGTGGCCCATGACGGCAGGCCAGGTGTCGAAGCTGACGGGCGTGACGACGAGGGCGCTCCAGCATTACGATGAAAAGGGCCTGCTGTGCCCGAGGCGTTCGGGGGAGGGCGTGGCCAACAACCGCAAGCTCTATAGCCCCGAGGACGTCGACCGGCTCAAGCAGATCGTGGTGCTCGGCTCCTATGGATTCGAGCTCAAGGATATGCCGCCGATTCTCGATGGCGAGAGGAGCCTGACGGACGCGTTGGCAGAGCGCATCGAGGAATTGCGTGCTCAGGAGCGCTACTTGCAGCATCTCATCTTGTTCGCGCGCTATGCCGAAATCGTCGGCGACGACCTCTTCGAAACCTTGGCCTTCGGCACCTCCGAAGTGGATGCGTTCGCCGAGCTCATGCGAAGCTCGCCGGCCTATGCCGATAAAGCCATCCGGTGGGAATCTATGGACGATGCGGGCTTGGAGCAATTATGGGACGAGCTGGGCGCGATCATCGTCGATTTTCTGGGAGGCGATGACGAGGATCCCTTCGCCCATATAGAGTCTACGGTGCGACGACTGAGGGCGTGGTTCTGCACGTATTTCTTCGAAATCGACGATCTTGACCTGCTGGGCATTTGGACGCTCTTCGAGGATGGCAGCGAGGAGGCCGAGTTCGCCGGCGAGGTGGGCGGAGAGGCGACTCCCGGTTTTCTGCAGTCGGCGGTGTTTCTCGTGTGGCTGAAGTCGATGATCTTGGAACTCTCGGCGATGATCGAAGCCGGGGCCGGGGCCGGGGACGATATGGGATCGTCCTTCTCTGAAAACCGGGCGGTGTCCCTCGTCGATTTTGTTTGCCGCTCGTGCGGCTACCCCGTACCGGAGGCTGCGGAGCTCGATGCCGACGAGTGGGATGCTATGGTGGAATTTTTCGAAACGGTGGCAGGGTATCTGAGGAGTGCCCTTGGAGACGAGGAGACGATGGCGCTCATTGATCCCGACGGAGAAAGCGCTGTCGACGGAGCGTTTTTCGAGAGGGCGGCTCGAGCTGCTCGAGAGGTCGAGCTCTTCTCTGAGCGTAGCTAAAAAGTCAGCAGGTCGCGCACGGGCGAGCCTAAGGCGTCGGCGATGCGGCCCAAGTCGTCGATGCCCACGCCGACCCGGCCGGTCTCGATGCGCCAGATGTGGGATTTGCTGCTGCCGATCATGAGGGCCAGCTGGCTTTGGGAAAGCCCCTGCTCCTCGCGTACCGCGCGGATACGCTTTCCCAGGGCCTGTCTTTTCTGTTCGATGTTCATGGGGAAAGCATATGTGCTACCATTAACGAACCGACTTCAAATATGAAGCCACAAGCTTATGGAGAGACTGACGAGGAAAGAAGGAGGCCGCATGGCAAGTTCGCGCGCAAACCTTTCGAAGAAGGCGAAGCTCATTGGGATCGGGGCGGCGATTGGCTTGGTGATCGGCGCCTTCTCGGTCTTCATGCTGTTCACGTACAATCCGCCGGACAAGCAGGAGGAGCCCAATGTCGATGTCGCCGTTCTCATGAGCGAGATCTCGCAGATCAACGAGCTGGCTACCGCATCGCAGACCTACACCGTCGTCGAGAAGGTCGAGAGCAACAGCAAGCTGTTCGATACCATCGACATTCCCTTCTCGGAGAACTTCTTCATTCTTACTTACATGGGCGAGTTGAAGGCGGGCGTGAATCTGGATGAAGCTCAGGTTGCGCTGGAGGGGACGACCGTAAAGGTGTCGCTGCCGCAGGCGACCATCCTATCGGACGCCATCGACACGACCAGTTTTAAAGTATTGCACGAGCAGAACAACTTCCTCAACCCCATCGGCGTGGAGGACGTCACGCAGTACATCGACGAGTCGCGCCAAGAAGCGGAGGCTGCCGCCATCAGCGGCGAGGTGCTCAACGAGGCCCAGGAGAACGCCGTCTCGTCCATCGAGGCCCTGCTCGGCGCCGCCCTGCCAGAAGGCTACACGATCGAAGTCAGCTCGGCGGCGCAGAACCAGACGACGGAATAGCAGATTTGGCTAGCTGTCAGCTAATGCGGACGGCAACGGAAAACTGCTAGTCTGGACGCAAGGCAGAGGAAGGAATCAAAGACTATGGGCGGTATTCGTAGCAAATTAGGGAACGTGGCGGATAAGGCTAAGGAGTTGGGCGAGTCGGTGGCGGAGGTGGCTGCAGAGGCTGGCGGCACCGTTGCCGGCAAGGTGGCCGCTGCTGGTGGGACGGTTGCGGAGCGAGCCAAGGAGGGGGCTCGTTTGGCGGCCGATGCGCAGCTAGAAGCTCGGAGACGCAAGTATGCCCCCGTATTCCCCGACGAGTTCTGGAGCCCAGACTATGATCTACCAAATATGGTGATCATTGAAGACGAGGACAAACGTAAGGGCATCGACGTGTGCGAAGGCGCTATCGGGTGGTTGACGAAGGCATCGAACGGGATGGAGATATTCCATCTGTACCATGCTTTTGCCGAGGAAAGCGGACTGGCGTTCCATCCATTTGCCCAGATGGGCGCAGTCTACGTTCGCGACCCATCCGGGCTGGATCGTTTTCTCGACCTTGAAAGCCTGTACCAGGAGATTCAAAAGGAGAAGATGTCCGAGCTTCAGCATGTCGCCTATTGCTTGGGAGCGAAATACTGCAAGCTTGAGATGCGTGAGACGCAAGTATCCGATTCGAAACAAGCTAGGCAAATCAAGGCTTCGGTGAAGAAGACGGCTGTGGCTTCAGAATCAGAGGGCATTTCCGCTGATCGCAGTGAACAAGTTTCAGAAGACAGGTATATGCTCTTCGAGCGTCACTTTTCCGGGAGCGATGAGGTCAGGCGTCCGCCGCTGAACTGGTATCGGAACGACAAGGAGATCAATGGCCTCATCGAAATGCGCTGCTCGGGTGCCTCGAAGAATGCGATACAGGATTATGTGGTGAACATTGACTGCCGGTCATCTGCTACGCTAGCTCAGACTCGTGCCAGCGAGATAGACTCGGCATTGAGGGGGCTGAAGGTGTCGATCGGTACGTCTCTGCAAGAAGAGTGCTACCGCGAAAGCCAGCAAACCATGGTGTTCATCGGTCTGTTCTAAAAGCGAAAGAGAGCTTCTGACGGTTGCAAAAAGATAGTTCTCTGAGGAAGTGGGTCGCTTGTGGGCGGGTGACCCATTTTGATGCGTGCTGTTTTGAGGGGCTTGGGGTGGCGAGTTTTTAGAGATTTTCGACGTGAGGGGCTGGGATGAGAGGAGGTTCGTCGGGGCTACCGTGGCATTTTGCCAGGTCAGGATTATGGGCGGAGACGATTCGGGCCTGATCGGGGTGTTTCTGGGAGGATCGATGTCGCAAACCGGGGAAAACTTGCCGGATTTCGTGAGGTTGGCGAACGCGGTTGGGTTGCTTGGGGCAATCTCAGGTGATGCTCTCCTGATTTCGCGGAGTTGGCGAACGCAGCTGGATTGCTGCGGACGATATCGGGCGGCACTAACCGGGTTCTGCGGTTTCGGCGACCGCGCCCGGCGTTTTCACTCTATCCCAAATAGCTCAAGAACGGCAGGTAGGTCTGGGCAGAATCGGGAACGGCGAGGGTGATGTCTTGGCCCATGGCGGTGACGGTGACGACGGAGGGGTCGTCGTAGGTGGTGATGGTGGCGTCGGTGCCGCTGTAGCTGACGTTGGCCGAGCCGGTCTTCTCGGCGCCCTCGGGCAGGCTCGTCACCTCCCAGCTTTGGATGTCCAGCGCGTCGATGGCGGCGTCCATTTGGGAGGAGGACATGCCCGTGGCCTCGGCGATGCGATCGGCGTTGCCGCGCAGGGCACTCTCGGCCTTCGATTTCAGGCCCGACACGTCCAGGGCCGCATTGGCTGCGGCGTTCTTGCCGCCCTCGAACAGGCCGGCCAGGGGGCTCTGGAAGTTCTCGAAGGGGCCCTTCATGCCCAGTTGGGGCAGGATGCCGAAAACGGCGATGACGAGGATGAAGGCGGCAATGAGGCCGATGAAGGCTTTGATGATCTTGCTGTCCACGGAATCTCCTCGGGGTGGGTCACGTTGCGCGAAGGCGCCGCCGGGGGTACGTTGATGCTCGGTATTCGCGGGTCGAATGCTGCGATTCGACGGCGTCCGGCATCTATGGTAACCCGCAGGATCCGTCTTCATAAATCGACTACGGGACGCCCATGAAACGGTCATCGACCTTACGGGAACCTCGCGAGGGCGGTTTCGTGCGCGAATGCGGTGCAGGCGAAGGATCTCAGGCGCGGGGCGCGCGAGCGCGAAACGGGGCCGCATGCGGGGACGCGCAGATTCAACGACTTTCTCGCACGGCTTCACGGCAAATCGTGTATCCTAGGCCCCACGCATTCGCGCGGCCCCAAGGCGGCGCGGCTGCCCAGACAAACCCCGCGCACGTAAAAATCTCAAGGTGGGGTAAATCGTGCGAACGTGAGGGCCGCATCATGCGGCCGAGAAGGAGGATGGTTCCGTGAAACTGGTCGTTACGGAGAAGAACGACGCGGCGGTGAAGATCGCCGATCTTCTGGGCGCTTCCAAGCCCAAAGCCGACAAGGTGTTCAACACGCCGGTCTACCGATTCGAAGTCGAGGGGGAGGAGTGGGTGACCATCGGCCTGCGCGGCCACATCCTGGAGCCCGATTTCACCCCGAGCCTTACCTACAAGAAACGTGGCGGCTGGGAGGGCGTCACCGCCGAGGGCGAGATGCTGCCCGCTGTCGTGCCGGACAGCCTTGCCAAGCCCCCCTTCAAAAAGAAGAAGCCCTTCACCGCCGACGGCGTGGAGCTCAAGGGGTGGAAGATGGAGGCGCTGCCGTATCTCATCTACGCGCCCATCGAGAAGCTGCCCAAGGAGAAGGACATCATCCGCTCTCTGAAGAACCTGGCGAAGAAGGCCGACTCCATCGTCATCGCCACCGACTTCGACCGCGAGGGCGAGCTCATCGGCTCCGACGCGCTGTCGTGCTGCCGCGAGGTGAACGCCACGGCGCCGGTGTCGCGGGCGCGCTACTCCGCCTTCACGAAGCCGGAGATCACCCACGCCTTCGCCAACCTCGTGCCCATGGACGACGACCTGGCCGCCGCCGGCGGGTCGCGCCGCGACATCGACCTCATTTGGGGCGCGGTGCTCACGCGCTACCTCACGCTGGTGAAGTTCGCCGGCTACGGCAACGTGCGCTCCTCCGGGCGCGTGCAGACGCCGACGCTCGCCATCATCGTCGAGCGCGAGCGCGAGCGCATGGCGTTTGTGCCCGAGGACTACTGGGTCATCCGCGGCGCCTTTGACGGTGCTGCTGCGACCGGCCCTACCGCCGGCGACGGCCCCGAGGCCTTCGAGGCGCCCCACGCCACGGCCCGCTTCAAGGCCGAGGCCGAGGCTGCGGCCGCCATGGCCCGCGTGGAGGGCGCCGTGAGCGCGCGGGTGGCCTCGGTGGAGAAGAAGCGCCGCAAGGTTCCGGCCCCGGTGCCCTTCAACACCACCTCGCTCATGGCCGCCGCCTCCGCCGAGGGCATCAGCCCCGCCCGCTGCATGCGCATCGCCGAGAGCCTGTACATGGACGGCTACATCTCCTACCCCCGCGTGGACAACACGGTGTACCCGGACTCGCTGGATCTGGCCGAGGTGGTGAACGCCATCGCGGCGAACTCTGCTTACGGCCCCTACTGCAAGCAGCTGCTGTCCGCCGGCCCGCTTTCGGCTACGCGCGGCAAGACCGAGACCACCGACCACCCGCCCATCTACCCCACGGCGGCCGCCACGCCCGACGACCTGTCCGCCGCCGACTACAAGCTGTACAACCTCATCGCCCGCCGCTTCTTGGCGACGCTCTCGGGCCCGGCCACGGTGGAGGGCACAAAGGTGACGCTCGACGTGGCCGGCGAGCCCTTCGTGGCCAAGGGCGACGTGCTGGCAGAGCCGGGCTTCCGCGCCATCTACCCCTACGGGTTGAAGAAAGACGAGCAGCTGCCGGCGCTCTCCGAGGGCTCCACCATCGCCTTCAACGGCGCCACCTGCACGAAGAAGCAGACCGAGCCGCCGGCGCGCTATTCCCAGGGCAAGCTCGTCCAGGAAATGGAGAAGCTGGGCCTCGGCACGAAATCGACCCGCGCCTCCATCATCGAGCGCCTCTACCAAGTGAAGTACGTGCAGAACGACCCCATCGAGCCCTCGCAGCTGGGCATCGCCGTCATCGACGCGCTGGACAAGTTCGCGCCGCACATCACCCACGCGGAGATGACCGCCGAGTTGGAGCGCTCCATGGATCGCATCGCCGAGGGGGAGCAGACCAAGGTCGAGGTGGTGGAGACCTCGCGCAACCTGCTCGCCCAGGAGCTGGCGAACCTCATGCCCCATTCCGAGGAGGTGGCCGACGCGCTTTCTGACGCCGTGGCCGCCGACGCCTACGTGGGGCCGTGCCCGAAGTGCGGCAAGGATCTGCAACTGAAGGCGAGCCACAAGACCAAGTCGATGTTCATCGGGTGCGCCGGCTGGCCCGACTGCGACGTGACCTATCCGCTTCCCAAGGGCAAGATCGAGGCCGTGCCCGAGAAGTGCCCCACCTGCGGCATGCCCCAGGTGAAGGTGACCGCCTTCCGCAGCAAGCCCCGGGTGCAGTGCATCGACCCGGCCTGCCCCTCCAACCAGGAGCCCGAGGTCGTGGTGGGCAAGTGCCCCGTGTGCGCGGAGCGCGGCCTCGACAAGAACCTCATCGCCCGGCGCAACCCGCGTACGCTGAAGCGCTCCATCACGTGCGAGAACTTCGACGAGTGCCAGACGCGCTACCCGCTGCCTCAGTACGGCGACATCGTCCCCACTGAGGAGGTGTGCGAGCACTGCGGCGCGCCCATGGTGGTCATCAAGACGGCCCGCGGGCCCTGGAAGCTGTGCCCGAACTTCGACTGCCCGGGCAAGGAGGAGGAAGAGAAGGCGAAGGCCGAGAAGAAGAGCGGTCGCTCCAAGGGTGGCCGGAAAGCGGCTTCCAAGAAGTAACTCTGCCGGGGAAGCGCTCGGAGGTGCCTGCTCGCAGCCCGCTGAGCGCTTTATCCCGCTGCGAACGCCGTTAAAGGAAATAGCGGAAGGAACGCACATAAGACAGCCTCATCCCAGCGCGCTTGCTGCTGACGTGGGGCTATTTCTTTAACTAACGGCGTTCTCTGCGGGGCGCTCAGAGGTCGGCGATGCGCACCCTCCGAGCGCTTCTCGCATGGTTGGTTTGATTTAAGTCGAGCAGTGCTGAATTGTCGAGCTTATTGGGCGGCGGCTTCTATCTTGCGGTAGAGGTCGCCGCCTTTGGTGTCGACGGCGACGTAGGTGGGGAAGTCCTTCAGGGTGAGCTTGCGCAGAGCCTCGGTGCCGAGGTCTTCCCAGTCGACAAGTTCGCTTTCGGTGACGGATTTCGCCAGCAATGCGGCGATGCCGCCCACGGTGCAGAGGTAGACGCTGCCGGTTTCCTGGCAGGAGCGCACGACTTCGGGGCTGCGCTTGCCCTTGCCGATGGCGGCGACGATGCCGGCCTCGAAGAGCGCCGGCGTGGCGAAATCCATGCGGCTGGCGGTGGTGGGGCCGACCGAGCCCAAGGGGCGCCCGGCCGCAGCCGGGGTGGGTCCCGCGTAGAAGAGGGTGGCACCTTCCAGATCGAAGGGGAGGTGGCCGGTGTCTTCCAAGCATTGCAGGGCGCGCTCGTGGCCGGCGTCGCGCATGGTGTAGACGGGGCCCGAGAGCAGCACCTCGTCGCCGACCTGGAGGTTGGCGAGATCCGCGCGGGTCAGCGGCAAGGTGAGGGAGACGGTTTTCGCCATGGGGAGTCCTTTCGGGGTGGTACGCTAAACGAGCTTGACGGACGCACTGCGCATGGCGCAGCAGCCCATGTTCACGGCAACGGGCAGGGCGGCGATGTGGCAGGGGGCCGTCTCCAGGTGCACGGCCAGGGCCGTGGGGGCGCCCCCCAGGGCCGCAGGACCGATGCCCAGCGCGTTCACCTCCGCCAGCAGCTCTTCTTCAAAGGCCGCCGCCTCGGCGCTTGCGGCCCTTCTGCCCACCTCGCGCAGAAGGGCGTGCTTAGCGAGTCCCGCCACCTTGTCGAAGGTGGCGCCCACGCCCAGCCCGATGACGAGCGGCGGGCAGGCGCTGGCCGCCTTCTCGCGCACGCAGTCGAGCACCACTTTCCGCACGCCGTTAGCACCGGCGCCCGGGGGCAGCATGACCACGCGGGAGGCGTTGTCGGAGCCGCCGCCCTTCAGCAGCACGTGCAGGGTGGCGCTGGTGCCTGGCACGAGTTTCAGCTCGCAGAAGGCGGGCGTGTTGTCGCCGGTGTTGGCGCGGTCGAACAGCGCGTCGCGCACAAGGGACATGCGCAGGCGGCCGTCCGTGTAGGCGCGGGCCACCGCGTCGTTTACGCGGCTGAAGATGTTGCCGGGCACGCTGAGCTTTTCGCCGACTTCCAAACACACCCACACGCTGCCGGTGTCCTGGCAGATGGGCACGCCGTCGGTCACGCCGATGCGGGCGTTTTCCAGGATGCGGTCGAGCACGCCCGCATCCCGGCTCTCCGGCACCGCCTCCTCGCGCGCCGCTTCCACGGCTCTTTGGAAGTCGGGCCGCAACGTGACGGCGCATTGGCGAATGGCGTCGTAAACCGCCTCGCCCACTGCCTCGGCGTCAAGGCGCCCGGTGTCGGATGGCTTTCGGGGGCATTTTTCGCGGGACGCGTTTTCGCCCGAAGGCATTTCGCCTGCGGCCATCGTTTCGGGGGTTTCTTCGTTCACGGATGCCTCCATCCAATAGTCGGGCCGGTTTGGGGCAAGAATTTCGAGTTGTTAGAGTTTCCTTGGAAGATATTCTCAGATTTTCCGGGCAATTAGGTTGTTTTCTGCCCAATATAGCTCAAAGCAGAGGTTGCCAAGGAGGACGAAAGTCTAACAAGTCGAAATTCTTGCCCAAATGTGGCCTCTGGATTGCTTAGGAGAGTTTCGCGGATGCAAGAGGCGAAGGAGGGACGTAAGGGGAGGGTGCAAGGGCGAGGGGAGTGTGAGGCGCGTGCGACCGGTGGGGTGTGACTGGCGAGAGCGCGAAGCGGATGCGACGGGGAAGGGCGCGATACACAAGTCTGGCTTAGGGGTCGAAACTTGTGCGGCGGGTGGAACTTGTGCGCAGGGGAGGGGCGAGCGGGGGTACGCGGGCGGGGAGGGGGTACAATAGACAGGTTTACACGGGAGAAATCGTTCTAAGGACTTGGAACCTATGGATATCGCAGCGGAATCGCTCGCCAAGCACGCCGAGTGGCGCGGCAAGCTCGCCTTCGATCCGAAGATGGACATCGCCACGCGCCACGATCTGGCCGTGGCCTACACCCCCGGGGTCGCCGAGCCCTGCAAGGTCATCGCCGAGAACCCCGAGGCGGCCTACGACTATACGCTGAAGGCGAACACGGTGGCCGTCGTCTCCGACGGCAGCGCGGTTCTGGGCCTGGGCAACATCGGCCCTGCCGCCGCCATGCCGGTCATGGAGGGCAAGGCGGCCCTGTTCAAGGCCTTTGGCGGCGTGGACGCGTTCCCCATCTGCCTGGATACCCAGGACACCGACGAGATCATCGAGACGGTCATCCGCATCGCCCCGGCCTTCGGCGGTATCAACCTGGAGGACATCGCCGCCCCCCGCTGCTTCGAGATCGAGGCGCGGCTGAACGACGCGCTGGACATCCCGGTCTTCCACGACGACCAGCACGGCACGGCCATCGTGGTGCTCTCGGGCATCATCAACGCGCTGCGCCTTGTGGGCAAGGACAAAGCGTCGGTGCGCGTGGTCGTCAACGGCGCGGGCTCGGCGGGCATCGCCATCGCCAAGCTGCTTTTGTCCTATGGCTTCGCGCACGTGACCATGTGCGACATCCGCGGCATCTTGAGCTCCTCCTACGAGGGGATGAATCCGGCCCAGGAGGCCATGCTGGCCGTTACGAACCTGGAGGACAAATCCGGCACGCTCGCCGACGCCATGGAAGGCGCCGACATCGTCATCGGGGTTTCGGCTCCCGGCGTCATCACGCCCGACATGGTCGCCTCCATGGCCGACGACGCCATCGTGTTCGCCATGGCCAACCCCACCCCCGAGATCTTCCCCGATAAGGCCCGCGCCGCCGGGGCGCGCGTGGTGGGCACCGGACGGTCGGACTTCCCGAACCAGGTGAACAACGTCATCGCCTTCCCCGGCATCTTCAAGGGGGCGCTGCAGGCCCGGGCCGAGCGCATCACCGAGCCCATGAAGCTGGCTGCTGCCGAGGCTTTGGCCGCGCTCGTCTCCGACGAGGAGCTCTCCGAGGAGTTCATCATGCCCGACCCCTTCGACCCGCGCGTGGCCGACGCCGTGGCCGACGCCGTGGCCGACGCCGTGCGCGCGTGCGCCGCCGCCGAGCGGGAAGGGGTCTAGCAGCTGTGGCAGCACCCGCGAACACGGGCGTCTTCGTCACCTTCGAGGGGGGCGACGGCGCCGGCAAGTCGACGCAGATACGCTTCCTCGCCCGGCTTTTGGAAGATGCCGGGCGCGAGGTGGTGCGCCTGCGCGAGCCCGGCGGCACCGCCGTGGGGGAGGCCCTGCGCGCCGTCGTGCTCGACCCCGCCCACGAGGCCATGAGCGACCGCGCCGAGCTGCTCATCTACGAGGCGGCCCGGGCCCAGATCGTCGACGAGGTCATCCGCCCGGCGCTCGGGCGCGGGGCGGTGGTTCTGTGCGACAGGTTCTACGACTCCACCGTGGCCTACCAGGGCTGCGGGCGGGGGCTCGACGGCGCCTTCATCGACGCGGCGAACCGGTTCGCCTGCGACGGGGTGGTGCCGGATGCCACGGTGCTTTTGGTGGCCCCCGCCTCGGCCGTGCGCTCGCGCATGGGGCGCCGCGAGGGGGCCGACCGCCTGGAGCTGGCCGGCGACGCCTTCCACAGCCGGGTGGCCGTGGGCTTCGAGCAGATCGCCGAGGCCGACCCGGCCCGGGTGAGGACGGTGCTCTCGCGGGTACACCGCGCCGACACGTTCCGCGCCGTGCTGGAGGTGGTGTCTCCCGTGCTACCGGAGGCCGCCGCGGCGCTGGCCGGCGGGGCGGATCTGGATGCCCTCGTCTCACGGGAGATGGCGGCCAAGCGCGCCGAGAAGGAAGCGAAGGCGAAGGAGGGCGCCCGTGGCTGACGCCTTCGAGAACATTCTGGGACAGCCCAAGGTGCGCGAGTTTCTGCGCGCCTCGGTGGTCTCGGAGCGGGTGACCCAGGCCTATCTGTTCGTGGGGCCGGCCGGCTCCAACAAGACCCAGGCCGCCTATGCGCTCGCCCAGGCGCTCATGTGCCCGAAGGGGCCCCGCGGGCCGCGGGGCGGTTCCTGCGGCGCCTGCGACCGCTGCGGGCGCATTCTGCGGCGCAAGCATCCCGACGTGCGCTATTTCGCCCCGGCCGGCGCGAACGGGTATCTGGTGGAACAGGTGCGCGAGATCGTGGCCGACACGGCGCTCTCTCCCATTCAGGCCGACAAGAAGATCTACATTCTGGATCGCGTGGATCAGCTGGGCGCGAGCGCCGCCAACGCGTTCTTAAAGACGCTGGAGGAGCCGGCCGACGACGTGGTGATGATCCTTCTGGGTCGCACCCGCGAGTCGGTGCTGCCCACTATCGTCTCCCGCTGCCAGGTGGTGCCCTTCCGCCACATTCCCGCCTCGGAGGCCGCGGGCATCGTGGCCCAGAACACCGGCGCCGATCCCGCCCAGGCGCGCCAGGCCATCGAGGCCTGCGGCGGCTCCATCACCTCGGCCGTGGCGTTTCTGCGGGCGCCGGGAAGCGAGCGCCTCGCCTTCCGGACGCGGCTCTTCTCCGATTTGGCCATGCTTCAGCGCGCCGACGACTGGGATGTGGTGGAGATGGCCCGCGCGCTCGTGGAGGCGTCGAAGGCGCCGCTCGACGAGGTGCGCGCCTCCCAAGAGGCGGAGCTTGCCGAGAACGCCGACTTTCTCGCGAAATCGGCCATCCGCCAGATAGAGGCGCGCAACAAGCGCCAGCTGTCGGCGAAGACCTCCGAGTATCTGCGCCAGACGACGGCCATGGTTCGCTCGTGGCTGCGCGACGGGCTCATGGTGGCCTGCGGGACGCCGGAGCTGGTCATCAACACCGATGTGCGCGATTCGCTGGTCGCGCTGTTCTCCGGCGCCGATGCGGCGGTCATCGCCGCAGCTTGCTCCAAGGTGGACGAGTGCGAGCGGGCGCTGGCCTATAATGTATCCCCAGAAACGTGCTTGGACACGTTGCTGTTCGACGTAAGAGAGGTTGTTCATGGTTCGGGTCGCACCGATTAACTTGACCTTCAACCCCCGGACGCTATGGTTCGATCCGGGCGATTTGGATATAGAGAAGGACATGCCCGTGGTGGTGCGCACCGCCCGGGGCACCGAGTTCGGCATCGTCGCGAGCGAGGTCATCGAGGTGTCCGAGGAGCAGGTGCGCGCGCTGAAGAGCGCCCTGCGCCCCGTGGAGCGCATCGCGACCGAGGAGGACATCGAGCAGGCGGCCGAGATGGAGCGCGCTTCCGCCGAGGCCCTGCCGGTGTTCAAGGAGATGGCCCGGGAGTACCACGAGGACATGCACCCGGTGTCCGTGGAATTTCTGCTCGACGGCGACAAGGCCGTGTTCTACTTCGAGGCCGAGGAGCGCATCGACTTCCGCGAGCTGGTACGCAAGCTGGCGGCCCGCTTCCACGTGCGCATCGACATGCGTCAGATCGGCGTGCGCGACGAGGCCCGCATGGTGGGCGGCATCGGGCACTGCGGCCAGGAGCTGTGCTGCAAGCGGCTCGGCGGCGAGTTCTGCCCCGTGTCCATTCGCATGGCCAAGGAGCAGGGGCTCTCGCTGAACCCCCAGAAGATCTCGGGGCTGTGCGGGCGCCTCATGTGCTGTCTGCGCTACGAGTTCGACGCCTACAAGGACTTCAAGGGCCGCGCTCCCAAGCTGAACGCCACGGTGCAGACGCCGGCCGGGCCTGCCAAGGTGGTCGATCACGACGTGCCGCGGGAGATCGTGTCGCTGAAGGTGGAGGGGGAAAAGCCCGTGAAGGTGCCCCTGTCCGACTTCGATCCGGCGCCCGAGGGTGCTACGCGGCCCAATGCCGTGGGGGAGGAGGCTTGGGAAGAGGCGACGAGCGATCGCGGGCTCATCGGCGGCGAGGCGCTCATCTTCTCGACGAGCCAGTTCACCGGGGCCGACAAGCTGGCCGAGGGCGCCAAGGTGCGCCATACCGGCGGATCGCGCAAAGGATCGGGCGAGGCGGGGCGCTCGCGCCGCAGCGGCTCCGAGGGCCGCGGGCGCGGCA
>ERZ838118.627-NODE-627-length-48333-cov-40.022433_pt1 | contig 48333 bp, 46 predicted proteins | sample MGYA00519863_ERZ838118 | MGnify/ENA primary metagenome ERZ838118 (study PRJEB31850, sample SAMEA3708827) | human gut metagenome | biome: human gut; feature: human-associated habitat; material: faeces | place: China | collected 2014 ...
ATCAAATATAAGCAAAGAAAAGTATGATTAATGCTCAAGACATTAAAATCGGAACTGCTATCCGTATGGACGGCAAGTTGTATTTCTGTATTGACTTCCTGCATGTAAAACCGGGAAAAGGTAATACGTTCATGCGTACTAAATTGAAAGATGTAGTTAATGGTTACGTCCTGGAACGTCGTTTCAATATCGGTGAAAAACTGGAAGATGTACGTGTGGAACGTCGTCCGCATCAGTTTCTTTATCATGATGGCGACAACTATCAGTTTATGAATCAGGAAACATTCGACCAAATTCCTATCGCTCACGATTTGATTAACGGTGTGGACTTCCTGCTGGAAGGAATGGTGGTAGATGTAGTTTCTGACGCTTCTACCGAAACGGTTCTTTTTGCTGATGTTCCTGTTAAAGTACAGATGAAGATTACTTATACAGAACCGGGATTGAAGGGTGATACAGCTACAAATACATTGAAACCTGCTACAGTGGAATCGGGTGCAACGGTTCGCGTTCCTTTGTTCATCAATGAAGGTGAAACAATCGAAATCGATACTCGTGACGGTTCATACGTGGGTCGTGTGAAAGCATAATCTCTATAAACCAGTATATAAAAAGGCGGAACTTGTTGCAAGCTCCGCCTTTTTTGTGTTCCTTTGTACGACAAAATGATAGCAGTTTATGAGATATTCTTTTATTATACCGGTTTATAATCGTCTGGATGAAGTGGATGAGTTGCTGGAAAGTCTCACGCGGCAGACGGAGAAGGACTTTGAAGTGATAGTGGTGGAGGACGGCTCGTCTGTTCCTTGTAAAGAGGTGGTGGAGCGTTATGCCGATTGTTTGGATATACATTATTATAATAAGCCTAATTCCGGGCCGGGACAAACTCGTAATTATGGCTCCGAGCGCAGTAATGGGGAATATCTTATTATTCTGGATTCCGATTGTATATTGCCCGAAGGTTATCTGGCGGCGGTCGGGGCAGAGTTGCAAAGGGAAAGGGCGGATGCTTTCGGGGGACCCGACCGTGCACATGAGTCGTTTTCCGATGTGCAGAAGGCTATCAACTATGCCATGACTTCATTCTTTACGACCGGAGGTATTCGCGGTGGCAAAAAGAAAATGGACAAGTTCTATCCGCGCAGTTTCAATATGGGAGTGCGGGCGGAAGTATATAAAGCGTTGGGCGGCTTCTCCAAAATGCGTTTTGGAGAGGATATTGATTTCAGCATCCGGATATTCAAGGGAGGTTATGCCTGCCGGTTGTTTCCCGAGGCATGGGTGTGGCACAAACGCCGTACGGACTTGAAGAAATTCTTCAAACAGGTGCATAACTCGGGTATTGCACGCATCAATCTGTATAAAAAATATCCGGAATCATTGAAAATAGTACATTTGTTACCGGCAGTCTTTACATTGGGGATACTGTTTTTATTATTGGGTTCGTTGGTCTGTGCATGGAGTTTGTCGTTACTTTTGCTCTTTGCTGTCATTATATGTATTGACTCGACATTGCAAAATAGGAGCTTGAAAATAGGATTGCTTTCTATTGTGGCTTCGTTCATTCAGTTGACTGGATACGGAACGGGTTTTTTACGGGCATGGTGGAAGCGTTGTGTGCTGAAGAAAGACGAGTTTGCGGCGTTTGAAAAGAACTTTTATAAATAATGGGGGAGAAACTGGCTATAAACCGTTGGGCGGAGGAGGACCGGCCGCGTGAAAAGATGGCTCATCATGGGGTGGCTGCGCTTTCCAATGCCGAATTATTGGCTATTCTGATAGGTTCGGGAAATACGGAAGACTCGGCCGTGGAACTGATGCGGAAGATATTGGGTGACTATCATAATAATTTGAACGAGTTGGGCAAATGCAGTATTGATGATTTGTGCCATTATAAGGGAATAGGTCCGGCTAAAGCCATCAGTATTCTTGCTGCTTCCGAACTGGGGAAGCGACGTAAGGAAGAAGAGGTGAAGGAGCGGAAAAGGATACTCAGTTCTTGTGATGTTTATCAATATTTTTATCCTTTGATGTGCGATTTGCCTACGGAAGAATGTTGGGTGTTGTTGCTCAATCAAGCCTCAAAAGTAATAGACAGGGTGAAAATAAGTGCCGGTGGACTGGCTGCCACTGCTGTGGATATTCGTTGCATCTTGCGAGAGGCATTGATGAAGCGTGCTGTGTCGATGGCGCTTTGCCATAATCATCCTTCGGGAAGTCTGCGTCCCAGCAGGGAAGATGATTGCCTGACCGAACAGTTGGATAAAGCTGCCAAAATAATGAATATAAGGTTGATTGACCATGTTATTTTAACAGACGGCAAATATTATAGTTATGCCGATGAGGGAAGAATATAGAACCGCCTCGGCCTGTGTCGTGTGAACTGTGCCTTGTGAAGGTTCAGCAAGCGCATAGGCCGGATGGAGGCGGGTTGGTGATAAGAATTTATTTCTTCAGCTGGTTTCTTAAACGCATCAGAGCTTCTACATAATAATAATCGGCATAGCTCAAGGGAACATCAACTTCACTGTTTCCGGGAAAATGGCCGGTGGAATGCATCAGGGCAAAATTGCAGTTCGTACCTTTTGCAGCCAGATAGTCGGGACTTGTTAACGAACGAATCTGTTGTTCTGCAAAGTCCAGGTAACTCTTTGCCTCCGTACTCTTGTCCAGTTGGCTCAGTTCTATTAGGGCAGAGGCCATGATTGCAGCGGCGGAGGCGTCACGGGGTACATCGGGAATGCCCGGAGCGTCAAAATCCCAATAAGGAACTTTATCGGCCGGCATATTCGGATGGTTCATAATAAATGAGGCAATATGTTTGGCATGCGTTAAATACTCTGCTTTGCCTGTCTCACGATACATCATAGTGAAGCCATACAAAGCCCAAGCCTGTCCGCGGGCCCAGGCTGATTCGTCAGCCGCTCCCTGATGGGTCTGCTTTTTATGCGGCATGCCGGTTATCGTATCATAGGAAACTACATGATAACAGCTATAGTCATCACGAAAATGGTGAAGCATGGTCTTGTCTGCATGAGAAATGGCCATTTTACGGAAACGGTCGTCACCGGATGCCTTCGAAGCCCAACTGAAGAATTCCAGATTCATCATATTGTCAATGATGACCGGGAACTGCCAGATTTTTTTATTGAAGTCCCAGGAACGGATGGCTCCCACCCGTTCGTCATAACGGGTAGCCAGTGAATTGGCTCCGGTCAGCATCACGTCTTTATACTCCGGTTTTCCGGTCAGGCGGTAACCGTTGCCGTAGCTGCAATATAGCATGAAACCGACGTCGTGGCTGTAAGTGATATGTTTTACCTCTTCTACACGGTCGGTGTACATTTCTGCATATTTTTTCATTTCCGGGGTCGGATTGTATTCATATAAATACCACAATTCACCCGGGAAGAAACCGCTGCACCACCAACTGTAATCGCTGGTTTCCAGCTTGCCTTCTTTATTGATTGTTTTCGGCAGACGACCTTCCTGTGTTTCCAGTTCTTTTGCCATTAATAGGGCCTGTTCGGTCGAAGCCTTCAAGCCGCGGTCGATGATCTCTTCGATAGGTTCTTGTTTGGGTTGTGCATCACAGGCGGCCAATAAGACGGTAACGGCCCATAATACACCATACGATAATTTGTTCATAATAGAGATAGATTATTAGGTTTTTGTGACAAATATACCGGTTTTAATTTAAAAGGCAAAAAGTATTCGGTTATGAATACTTCCTGCCTTTCAGTTTTTTTTATATAACCTGATTCGGCAAATCAGTGATGGTGCTCATCTTCCATTGCCTCGGCCTGTGTCTGGTGAATGGTGCCGTGCGGATGTTCGGCGGGCGCATAAATCGAATATAGTTTAATAGGTTCGCTGCCTGTATTGATCAGGTTATGCCATTTGCCGGCGGGAACAAATACCGCCTCATCCGCCTTTACCTCCTGAACGAAATCAAGCTTGTCGCGGCTATCACCCATAACCACTTGTCCTTGTCCCTGCTCGATGCGGAGGAACTGGTCAATCTCGGAGTGGAGTTCCAGGCCGATATCTCCGCCCGCCGGAATGCTCATCACTGTCACTTGCAGGTTCAATCCTGTCCACAGGGTGGTGCGGAAATTGTCGTTGCCTACGGTATAGGCTTCGATATCCAGCACGCATGGCGCATTGCCATAATCTTTCAGTACAATTTCAGTTGTACTTTCTGTTTTGTTTTCGGCAGCCGGAGCTCCGGCTTCGGTCTGCTTTTGTCCGCAAGACACTGCCACGGAAAGAAAGGCGGCCAGTGTACCGGTACGAAAAAGAAGGTTGGTCGTTGTCATATACAATCAGGATTTAAGTGTGTTTTTATTGTTTTCAGTTCCGTTTGCAACGGTATATTCAATACTGGGTTGTGGGGCTCATATGTCAAAAGGGGGTATCCTTTTTCAGAATACTCCCTCCGATGGAACAGGTCTCGGACTACTTATTTCTTTTTATATCCGCACTTGGGACATACACCCTCTTCGTTCAGCGAGATACCGCACAATGGGCAACGCTCAATGTCGTTGTGTGTGTCAAACTCAGCCGATCCTGCGTTTACTCCGCTGGTAAAGGTAATCTTGGCAATGTTCAGTTTGTCCTTCAACAGCTCATATACAATCTTAATCATGCCTTCCACCGTCATGGTCTCCTTGGTCACTACCAGGCGACAATCCGGATATGCGGTGGCAAGAGTGGTCTTGAACGCCTCTCCCTTCATCTTGTTTTGGGGGTGTCCGTTTTTGATTCCCTGTTTCTCGTATACCTCAAGTACAGCCGGAAGCAGCGGGTCGTCTTCTCTAAGAACCAGAGCGTGGTCGAAGTTTTTTAAAACATCCCATGCTACCTTTTGGATTTCATTACACGGATAGACCATGTTCACACCGGCATTCACCGTATCCTCAACTTCAATGGTCAGGACACCTGTATGTCCGTGAAGGTACTGTGCCTCGCCCTGGAAACCGTAGAATCTGTGGGCATACTGTAAATCAAATGTAGTAATACTTCTCATGTTACTGTGTTTTTAATGAATTAATTTGTTTGTCGTGAGCAAAGTTATATCTTTTTCAAGACTGTTGCAATCGGATTTGTCTATTAGCTCATAGATTTGGTCTATCACGTTGAAAGAAAGAGCCGTATAGCTGTCGGGCGGCTTTGGGCTTTCCGGTTGGCGAAGGTTGAAAACAGGCTTTTATCAGCTCATGGATACATGTTTGTACTGCCATGTTTTTTTATGCTTTGACCCGGTTCTTCATGTTGGTTCTTTCATTCCGTTTCTTCAGGGTTGGACTGCGGTGGAACATCGTTTGCATGCCTTCCGGAACGCCTGCTATAGATATATGTGGAAACGTTTGGTATACTGTCGCAAAATCATTAAATTTGCAATTAAAATAACGAGAATTATGGATGCAGAGACCCGTTTGAAAATAGAAGAGAGAATAATAGCGATGTTGAAAACCGTATATGACCCCGAGATTCCGGTAAATATATACGATTTAGGATTAATCTATAAGATTGATTTGCAAGACGATGGAGATGTAAGTATTGATATGACACTTACTGCTCCCAACTGTCCCGCTGCCGACTTCATTATGGAGGATGTGCGTCAGAAGGTGGATTCGGTGGAAGGAGTAAACTCTTCCGTTATTAATTTGGTGTTCGAACCCGAATGGGATAAAGACATGATGAGTGAAGAAGCAAAACTTGAATTAGGATTCCTTTAAGATTATGAAGAATATATATTTCCTTTCGGATGCACATTTGGGGTCGCGTGCAATAGCGCACGGACGGACACAGGAACGCCGGTTGGTGAACTTTTTGGACAGAATCAAGCATAATGCCGCAGCAGTGTATCTATTGGGAGATATGTTCGACTTTTGGTATGAGTTCAAGTTGGTAGTGCCGAAAGGCTATACCCGCTTCTTGGGAAAAATCTCCGAACTGACCGATATGGGAGTGGAAGTCCACTTCTTTATCGGAAATCATGATATCTGGTGTGGAGATTATCTGGAAAAGGAATGTGGCGTGACTATTCACCGACAGCCGCTTACGTGTGAAATCTATGGTAAAGAGTTCTTTCTTGCCCATGGTGATGGGTTGGGAGATGGTGACCGTAAGTTCAAGTTGTTGCGCTCCATGTTTCATAGTACCACTTTGCAGCGTCTTTTTTCTACTTTACATCCTCGCTGGAGTGTGGACTTGGGATTGGAGTGGGCGAAACACAGCCGCATGAAGCGTGAAGGAGGCAAAGAACCCGAATATATGGGAGAGGACAAAGAACCTTTAGTGCTTTTTACCAAGGAGTATCTCAAGAATCATCCTGACATTAATTATTTTATTTACGGTCATCGCCACATTATGCTTGACCTGATGCTGAGCCGTACATCGCGCATACTTATTTTGGGAGACTGGATACAAGACTTCTCTTATGCCGTTTTTGACGGTGAAAATATGTTCCTTGAGCAGTTTATAGAAGGAGAAAGTCAGTATTCTTGATTGAATATTATATAACCCCCTTTTAATTTATACCATGAAGAAAATCTTTCTATTACTAATTGTATTCTTTGCTTATCTTCAAGTGAATGCAGAAAACCGAAAAACAATTCGTGTCTCGACCGACAATACGGATTTAATCTTGAAAGTGGCTCCTAACGGACGTTTGTACCAATCTTATCTGGGCAGTAAACTGCTGAATGAACAGGATATTGTCAGTCTTCCGTCTGCCAATGGCTGGGAAGTATATGCCGGCTCGGGTGCCGAAGATTATTTTGAGCCTGCCGTTGCCATTACTCACAACGATGGAAATCCATGTACCATATTGCGCTATGTGTCTTCTGAAAGCAAGGCAGTAGAGGGAGGGACGGAAACAATTATCCGCTTGCGCGATGACCAGTATCCTGTAGATGTAACCTTACATTATGTAGCTTATCCCAAAGAGGATGTCATAAAGACTTGGAGCGAAATCAGCCATCAGGAGAAAAAGCCGGTGATGCTTTCACGCTATTCGTCCACCATGCTGTATTTCTCTGCAGGGAAATATTTCCTTACTGAATTCAGCAGTGACTGGGCCAAAGAGGTGCAGATGAGCACGCAAGAGTTGCAATTCGGAAAAAAGCTCCTGGATACCAAGTTGGGAAGCCGTGCGGCTATGTTTGTCCAGCCTTTCTTTGAGTTGGGCTTTGACCGGCCTGCCAATGAGCATCAGGGGGATGTGCTGTTGGGAACTATCGGTTGGACCGGAAATTTCCGCTTTACGTTTGAAGTGGATAATGAAGGCAATCTGAGAGTGATTCCTGCCATTAATCCTTACGCTTCTTATTATGAACTGGCTCCGAAGGATGTGTTCAAGACTCCCGAGTTTGTCTTTACGCTGAGTAAGGAGGGAACGGGTAAGGCGAGCCGGAACATTCATGCATGGGCGCGTAACTATCAGCTGAAAGACGGTAAGGGCGACCGTATGACACTGCTCAATAACTGGGAAAATACCGGCTTCAAGTTTGATGAGAAAGTATTGGTGGAACTGATGAAGGAAGCCAAGCATCTGGGCGTGGATATGTTCTTGCTGGACGACGGCTGGTTTGCCAATAAGTATCCTCGTAACAATGACCATACCGGTTTGGGAGACTGGGAGGCTACGAAAAGTAAACTGCCCAATGGAGTGCCTGCGTTGGTGGCTGCCGCCAAAGAAGCCGGCGTGAAGTTTGGTATCTGGATTGAACCGGAAATGGTAAATCCGAAGAGTGAGCTCTTTGAGAAGCATCCCGAATGGGCTATCCATCTGCCTAATCGTGAAACATACTATTACCGTAATCAGCTGGTACTCGATTTGAGCAATCCGAAAGTGCAGGATTTTGTATTTGGTGTAGTAGATAATATCATGACTGAGAATCCGGATGTGGCTTTCTTTAAGTGGGACTGCAACAGCCCTATTACCAATGTTTATTCTCCCTATCTGAAAGAGAAGCAAGGCCAACTCTATATCAACCATGTGCGCGGCGTTTATAATGTTTTGGAAAGAGTGAAAGCCAAGTATCCCAATGTGCCGATGATGCTGTGTTCGGGCGGTGGTGCACGTTGTGATTATGAGGCACTGAAATATTTTACTGAATTTTGGTGTAGTGATAATACCGATCCTATCGAACGCTTGTATATCCAATGGGGATTCTCACAATTCTTCCCGGCTAAGGCTATGTGTGCTCATGTCACTAGCTGGAATAGCAAGACCAGTGTGAAATTCCGTACTGATGTGGCCTCTATGTGTAAACTCGGTTTCGATATGGGCTTGAAAGAATTGAGTGAAGACGAATTGGCCTACTGCCAGAATGCGGTTGCCAACTTTAACCGTTTGAAGCCCGTTATTCTGGATGGAGAACTTTATCGCTTGATTTCTCCGTATGAAGGCAATCACATGTCTGTGATGTATGTGGGCGAAGGACGGAAACAAGCAGTGCTGTATGCTTATGATATCCATCCCCGTTTTGGCGAGAAACTGTTGCCTGTGAAATTGCAGGGATTGGATCCGGCGAAGATGTATAAGGTGGAAGAGATTAATCTGATGCCCGGAAAGAAATCAAGACTGGATGCCAATGGTAGAACTTTCTCAGGAGATTATCTGATGAAGGTCGGACTGAATGTATTTACCGGCGGACAGACACAAAGTCGTGTAGTTGAGCTTATCGCTCAATAAAGAACAGTTGAAAAAAAAGGAAGGCCGTTACGCATCTCGCGCAAGCGGCCTTCGATATTTATTTAACCAAACAATAAAATTACTTATCCAAGATTGTTTGTGTGTCACTGGCAATCATTAATTCCTCGTCTGTCGGGATAACTACTACCTTGACTTTTGATTCGGGAGTAGAGATGATGGCTTCGTCACCATGAATTTTGTTGTTCATTTCCTTATCCAATTCCACACCGATGAATTGTAAGCCGTCACACACAGCTTCGCGGCATTGTGATTGGTTTTCGCCTACACCGCCGGTGAACAAGATAACGTCTACACCACCCATAGCGGCAGCATAAGCACCGATATATTTCTTGATGCGATAGTAATACATCTTTTCTGCCAGCAGAGCACGCGGATTGCCTTCTTTGCAAGCTGCATCCAATTCACGCATATCACTGGATACTCCTGATACGCCGAGTACTCCGCTCTTCTTGTTCAGCAGATTGGAAACGCCTGTCGGAGTCAAACCTTCTTTTTCCATAATGAAGGTAACAGCACCTGCATCGATGTCACCGCTGCGGGTTCCCATTACAAGTCCTTCAAGCGGTGTAAGTCCCATGCTGGTATCTACACATTTACCGTCTTTAACGGCCGAGATGGAGCCACCGTTACCAATGTGGCAAGTGATGATTTTAGAACCTTCGGGGTTGATGCCCAGAAAATCGCATACACGCTTTGAAACATAGCGATGAGAGGTTCCGTGGAAGCCATAACGACGTACGCTGTATTTTTCATACAGTTCGTATGGGATGGCATACATATATGCATAGTCGGGCATTGTTTGATGGAATGCAGTGTCGAATACACCTACCTGAGGTACATTGGGCAAGATAGCTGAAACGGCATTGACACCTTTCAAGTTAGCCGGGTTATGAAGCGGAGCGAGGTCGTTGCAAGCGGCAAATGCATCCAGTACTTCTTTATCCAGTTTCACAGATTCGCTGAAACGTTCACCGCCGTGTACCATACGGTGACCTACTGCATTGATTTCTTCCAAAGATTTGATTGCGCCATATTCAGGGCTGACCAATGTGTTCAGGATAAATTCAATACCTGCAGTATGTTCGGGAATATCTTTTTCGAGAATCTTCTTTTCACCGTTAGGTAAAGTCAACTTCAGGAAAGAACCTACCAATCCGATTTTTTCAATACCACCCTGTGCCAGGATTTCTTTGGTAGTCATATCAAACAACTTGTATTTGATAGAAGAACTACCGCAATTAAGCACTAATATTTTCATAATGTTGTTTCTTTATTATATTAATTGTTTGCTTTGGCAGCAATAGCCTGATTTGCAGTAATTGCAATCATCTTATAAACATCGTCGATAGAGCATCCGCGTGACAAGTCGTTCACCGGGCGGGCGATACCTTGCAGAATCGGACCGATAGCTGTAGCGTGTCCTAAACGTTCTACCAGTTTATAAGAGATGTTACCGACTTCCAGACAAGGAACTACCAGCACATTGGCTTTTCCGGCAATTTCCGAACCCGGAGCTTTGCTTGCACCGATATGTGGAACTAAAGCGGCGTCAGCCTGCAGTTCACCGTCGATTTTTAAATCGGGGGCCATTTCTTTGGCGATGGCTAAGGCTTCAACCACTTTGTCTACTACTTCATGTTTGGCAGAACCTTTGGTTGAGAAACTCAGCAGGGCAACACGCGGGTCAATGCCTGCAACTGCTTTGGCAGTTTGGGCGGTACAAACGGCAATCTGAGCCAACTGGTTGGCATCCGGCATCGGAGTTACTGCAACATCACCCATTACTAAAACGCCGTTATTTCCATATTCGGGAGCATGGGTCAACAGCAGCATGGCGCCTGATACACAGGTAATGCCCGGTACTGTCTTGATAATCTGTAATGCAGGACGAAGCACGTTACCGGTAGTGTTGCGGGCACCTGCCAACTGTCCGTCGGCATCTCCGGCTTTGATTATCAAACATCCCAAATACAACGGGTCGACTACCAGTTTGCGAGCTTCTTCGATAGTCATACCTTTTTTCTTACGAAGTTCGCACAGCAGTTGTGCATATTCTTCTTTCTTAGGGTGATTTTCGGGGTCGATGATAGTGGCTTTACCGATGTTTCCCAAACCCCATTCTTTAGCCAGGCTCATGATTTCATCGGGATTACCCAATAAAATAAGGTCGGCAACACCGTCTGTCAATATTTGGTTGGCAGCTTTTAATGTACGTTCTTCTGTTCCTTCAGGAAGAACGATGCGCTGTTTGTTTGCTTTCGCGCGCTCTACGATTTCAGATATTAAATCCATGATATATATTAATTATGTACGTTCTAAAGACGAGTGTTGTTTTTCACGGTGCAAAATTAGGTAATTTTGCAATATCTACATTGCAAAACCTGTATTATTTTTGGTTTAAAGTATGCAAAAAACGTATGTTATTGAACACCAAACAGGATGTTTCCTTAACTTTGCGCAGTTTTCAATAAGTTTTTATTAAATTAATAAGGTATGATACGTCAATGCGCTATCCTTTTCGGATGTTTGGCTTTGGGTGAACTGATTGTTTTTCTGACAGGCATTAAGCTGCCTTCCAGTATCATAGGGATGCTGCTTCTCACCCTTTTCTTGAAGTTGGGTTGGATAAAACTGCAATGGGTGCAGGGGTTGTCCGACTTTCTGGTTGCTAATCTTGGCTTCTTCTTTGTGCCGCCCGGAGTGGCGCTGATGCTTTATTTTGATGTAATCGCGGCACAGTTTTGGCCGATTGCGATTGCTACCTTAGTCAGTACTGTTCTGGTGCTTGTGGTTACCGGATGGGTTCATCAATTAGTTCGTAAATCAAATGGAATATTTAGAAAATAAGTTCTTTCTGTTGGCGGTCACTTTTGGGGTGTTTTTTCTGTCGCGCGTCATTCAGAAGAAGACAGGCTGGGTTATCTTGAACCCGATATTGCTTACCATTGCCGTGCTTATTCTATTTTTGAAATTTGCCGGCATCAGTTATGAAACTTATAATGAGGGCGGACAGCTCATCGAATTTTGGCTGAAACCGGCGGTAGTGGCATTGGGCGTTCCTCTGTACTTGCAGTTGGAGATGATAAAGAAGCAATTATTGCCGATTATCATTTCGCAGTTGGCGGGATGCCTGGTGGGATTGGTGGCTGTGGTTGTCATTGCCAAGTTGTTGGGAGCTACACCCGATATTATCTGTTCGTTGGCTCCGAAGTCAGTCACTACCCCTATTGCGATGGAGGTGTCGAAAACCACCGGAGGAATTCCTTCATTGACAGCGGCCGTTGTCGTTGTTGTGGGATTATTTGGAGCGGTGTTCGGTTTTAAGGTGTTGCGTGTGGGACATGTAGGCAGCCCCATAGCTCAAGGGTTGTCTATGGGGACGGCTACTCATGCAGTGGGAACATCTACGGCTATGGAAATCAGTGGAAAATACGGAGCTTATGCCAGTCTGGGATTGACACTGAATGGGATAATGACAGCTATTTTCACTCCAACAATTCTCAAATTATTGGGTGTCATTTAACAAAAACGCTTCTATCTTTGTTATTAGAGAAACAAACATTTTATGATAGAATTCAAAGACATTACTTTAGCGGATAAAGAGCTGATACAGTCATTTACGCTGAACAGCCAACGTCGCAATTGCGACTTATCATTTGCCAACCTCTGTAGTTGGACATTCCTATACCAGACCAAGTATGCCGTTTTGGACGGCTATCTGTTGCTACGCTTCTATGCCGGTGAAGAGCTGGCCTACATGATGCCGGTAGGAACGGGAGACGTAAAACCGGTGTTGGAAGCACTGATTGAGGATGCTGAAGCATTGGGGGCAAAGTTTCGTATGCTGGGTGTATGCGTAGGAATGAAAGCAGACCTTGAAGCAGTGATGCCGGGCCGTTTCACCTTTACCGAAGACCGTGACTATTTTGACTATCTTTATCGGCGCACTGATCTGGCTACCTTGAAGGGCAAGAAATATCAGTCCAAACGTAATCATATTAACAAGTTCAAGAAACAGTATCCCGATTACGAGTACAGATCTCTGACTCCTGAGCTTGTTCCTGAATGCCTGAAGATGGAAGAGGAGTGGTGTCGTGCCAATAATTGTGATGAACAAATGGCTTTGGGGGCCGAACGGCAGTCCATGACTTTCGCCCTTCATCACCTGGAAGAGTTGGGACTGACCGGAGGAGTATTACACGTGAACGGCAAGATAGCCGCATTCACTTATGGTGCTCCCATCAACTATCAGACATGGGATACATGTGTGGAAAAAGCGAATACCGATATCGAAGGCTCTTACGCCATGATAAACTATGAGTATGCCAATCATATCGATGAACAGTATATGTATATCAATCGTGAGGAAGACCTCGGACTGGAGGGACTGCGTAAGGCGAAGCTTTCTTATCAGCCGACTATCTTGCTCGAAAAATGTATAGCTGAGCTCAATGACCACAAAGGATGAAGTAAAAGCATTGTGGAAACTCTGTTTTACGGACAGCGAGGAGTTTACTGACCTGTATTTCGACCTGAGATATAGAGATGATATCAATATGGCTGTTCGCGAAGAGGGGAAAATCATTTCCGCTTTGCAGATGATTCCCTACCCGATGACCTTTTGCGGGGAAACGATTGCCACTTCTTACATTTCGGGTGCGTGCACCCATCCCGACTATAGGTCGCATGGTGCCATGCGCCGCTTGTTGGGGCTGACTCACCGCCGTATGTATGATGACGGTATTTTGCTCAGCACCCTTATACCGGCAGAGAAATGGTTGCTTGGCTATTATGCAAAGTCGGGATATACTCCGCGATTCGGTTATGTGATGGAAAGGATAAACGTAGAGGAACTTACCCCTTCCGGTTCTTACAGGGTGAAAGAGGAAGATGGGGATTGGGTTGAATTGTATCAGTACTTTGATAGCCGTATGCGCGAGCGCGTCTGCTGTGTGCAACATAGCTATGAAGATTTCCTGGTGATTATGGCGGACTTGCGGCTGGGAGGAGGTAAATTGCTTGTGGCGCGCAAGGCAGACCGGATAGCAGGGCTGGCTTTTGTGGTAATGGACACCGGAATTTTGTATGTTAAAGAGTTGTTGGCAGACGGTATTCCCGGACAGGCAGGCTTTGAGGCGGTCAAAGATACCTTGTTGTCGGCCGCTGCAATCCTATATCCTGAAGCTGTTATCGAGTATATCCATCCTTCCTCCGGGGATTCGTCCACGTTGGGAATGGCACGTTTGATTCATGTGGAAAAGATGCTGTCCATACTTGCAAGGAAACATCCGGTGCTTAGTTTTTCCATTCAAATAGAGGGCGATGATGCTATTCCTGAAAATAATGGTTACTATATAGTGGAAAATGGTAATTGTTATCATGGATATCGGGAAGGAAGGGAATATCATCGTTATACGATAGAAAGCCTCACAGCCAAGTTGCTTGAGACGGAGCACCCTTACATGAGTTTGATGCTTAACTGAAGAAAGGCGGATTAAGATTATAAAGTTACTGTAGGGGGTTGTGTCAAAACGTGGATAATGCTGTCGTTTCGTTCGTAGGGGCGAGGTTCGCTCGCCCGAAAACAGTTTACTTTGTGTCTTCGGGCAGGCAAACCCTGCCCCTACAGTTGACGATTGGATAGACTGGTTTAGTTTTGACACACTCCCGAATACTACAAAATATGTTACTTTAGAAACACCCTCCTGATATATTGAACTGCTTTAAAGCAACTCCTGTAGCGGGGCGAGTTTCATGCTGTTCGAACCTTTTATGAGAATGTAGAATCCCTTTGGTTTAGACTTTTTCAAAACTTCCGCCAATTGGCCGGCATCTTGATAATGCTCGTAAGAGGAAGTCGCTTGCCCGAATTCTTCTCCGACCAGAATGACGCGTTCAAATTCACATTCACCCAGGTAATCGGCTATCTTTTGATGTTCTTCATGGCTGCTCTTGCCCAATTCTTTCATATCGCCCAGAATGACCATCTTGTGCGGCACTTCCATCCGACGAAAATTCTCCAATGCCGCCATCATGCTGGTAGGATTGGCATTGTAGGCATCCACAATCAGATTATTGTCGGCTGTCGGGGTGAGTTGCGAACGGTTGTTGTGTGGAACATATTCTTCCAGTGCTTCCGAAATCAGTTCTTCCGTTACATGGAAGAAACGTCCGATAGCGATGGCGGCAAGGGCATTTTTAAGATTGTAAGAGCCTATCAGATGAGTGCTTACCTTGTGCTGTCTGCCTTCATGTTCCCACTCGAAAGTGAGGAATGGGGCACATGCCCCCGTCCGGCCACTGACGTAGAGTTCCGCTTTGTTTTCTGTGCCATAGGTGATACAGGTCAGTCCTTGTGAAATTTTATTAAGATGCTCGTTATCCCTGTCAATAAAGATGACGTGCTTGCCTCCGTAACGCAAATGTTCGTACAACTCTCCTTTGGTTTTTATCACTCCTTCGAAAGAGCCGAATCCTTCGAGGTGTGCTTTGCCTACATTGGTGATGATACCATAATCGGGCTCGACAATGGCAGAGAGCGATTTAATTTCACCCGGATGGTTCGCACCCATTTCTATCACGGCAAGTTCGTCGTTGGAGGTGAGGCGCAACAGGGTGAGCGGCACGCCGATGTGGTTGTTCAGATTGCCCAATGTGTAAAGTACCCGGTATTTTTTTTGAAGTACGGCGGCTATCAGTTCTTTGGTAGTAGTTTTTCCGTTGGTACCGGTGATGCCTACAATGCAGGTGCCTAACTTACGACGGTGGAAGTTGGCCAGTTCCTGTAAGGCTTGCAGGCAGTTGTCTACCAAAAGTATATGCGGGCTTCCGCCGGTGTATTGTTCTTCGTCCACTACCGCATATCGGCAACCTTTCTCCAGCGCTTGTACTGCGAAGGCGTTTCCATTGAATGTCTCTCCCTTCAAGGCTATGAACATGGAGCCTTCGGGACAGTTACGGCTGTCGGTGGTTACTCCACTGCACTCTGTAAAACATTTATATAAAGTTGAAATATCCATTTTACCTTATCTATTAATATTAGTTGCGGCAAAGATAGCTGAAAAATAGTTCAGGAAATAACAAAAACTCAAGAATTGTGCGTACTTTTGTACGATGTAAATAACGCTTCGTAGAGATAATGAACAAAGAGAGCAAATATATTAATGTAAAGGGGCAGTTGATGGACGTGTCAGAGCCGCGGGTAATGGGGATTCTGAATGTAACGCCCGACTCTTTTTACAGTGAAAGCCGTCTTCAAACAGTGGAAAAGATTGCCGCACGCGTGGTGGAAATAGTAGATGAGGGCGCTGACTTTATTGATATCGGTGCATACTCCTCTCGTCCGAATGCCGACCATGTTTCATTGGAAGAAGAAATGAGTCGTCTGCGGATGGGGCTTGAAGTGATTACTGATGTATGTCCTTCGATTCCCATCTCGGTAGATACTTTCCGGGCGGATGCGGCACGGATGTGTGTCGAAGAATACGGTGCGGCCATCATTAATGATATCTCGGCCGGAGAGATGGATTCCAGGATGTTTTCTACCGTAGCCAAGTTGGGCGTTCCTTACATTATCATGCACATGAAGGGCACTCCGCAAACCATGCAGCAGGCTCCGCATTATGATAATTTGGTAAAGGAAATATTCCAGTATTTTGCACGGAAGATACATCAGTTGCATGAGTTGGGGCTGAAAGACCTTATTCTTGACCCCGGCTTCGGTTTCGGCAAGACACTGGAACATAACTATGGGCTCATGGAATGTCTGGAAGACTTCAGTCTTTTTGACCTTCCGATACTGGTGGGGATATCGCGCAAGTCGATGATTTACAAACTTTTGGACGCTACTCCCGAAGATGCACTGAACGGCACGACCGCACTCAATACCATTGCACTCATGAAGGGTGCTAACATTTTGAGGGTGCACGACGTGAAGGAGGCTGTGGAAACTGTGCGGATTGTGCAGCAGATGAAGTCATGTGCTATCGACTGTTAATAGTATAATCTTGAATAATAATATAGCGAAAGATGTTTATCGACTTTAGTATAAAAGACCTTATTGATATCCTGCTGGTGGCTTACTTGCTATATCAGACTTACCGGCTGATGAAGGATTCGGGCTCAATCAATATTTTTACGGGGATTCTGGTTTTCATCGGCATTTGGCTGATTGTGTCGCAAGTTCTTGAGATGAAGCTTTTGGGCTCTATCTTTGATAAGTTGGTAAGCGTGGGTGTGCTGGCTCTGATTATTTTATTTCAGGACGAGTTGCGCCGTTTTCTTGTTACGCTGGGTTCGCATAAGCGGTTGGGTAGCTTTTTCCGTTTTCTGACGGGAAATAAGCAGGAGAAGACCGAGAAGGCGGACATTATGCCGATAGTGCTTGCTTGTATGAGTATGAGCAAAGGCAAGGTGGGGGCGTTGATTGTTATCGAAAAGACGATGCCGCTGAATGATATTATCCGCACGGGTGAGGTAATTAATGCCAATGTCAACCAAAGGCTGATTGAAAATATCTTTTTCAAGAACAGTCCGTTACACGATGGGGCAATGATTATCCGCCACAAACGTATCGAGGCGGCCGGTTGTATTCTTCCCGTGTCTCATGATTTGAATATTCCCAAGGAGTTGGGATTGCGGCACCGTGCAGCCATGGGAGTGTCGCAGGAGACGGATGCGCTGGCCATAATCGTATCTGAGGAAACCGGAGGTATCTCAGTTGCCTATAAGGGGCAGTTTCATCTCAGGCTCACCGCCGAGGAATTGGAACGTATTTTGACGAAAGAAGAGTAAATTAGTATGGGTATGTTGCGTCGTTGGGGTGTTATTCTTCCGGTTGCGTTATTAATTTATATGATGCTCTGCCGCTTCCTTCCCGGTTGCGCACGCGGATATGCCGATTATGTCTATCCGGCTGTATCCTTTGTGTTATCGGCCGTTTCGTCCGTTATTCCTGTTTCCTGGGAGGAGATAATGGCTGCAGTTGTGGTGTTCCTGATGATATTTATTCCTGTCGCGGCACGTAGGCGTGGAGATGGTTGGCGTGTCATTTTCCGGCGTTTGGCTATGCTGGTACTGTGGATAATCATCTGGTTCTATATGGCATGGGGATTGAATTACTTCCGTCCGAGTCTTTATGCACGTTGCCATTTGAAGCCTGTGGAATATGAAGAGGAGATATTCATGAAATTCCTGGATGTCTACACGGAAGGTCTGAACGTTTCATTTACACCTGACACAGGTATGGAAAGAGAGAAGGTGGAGGCTGTCGTCAAAAGAAGCTATGCCGATATTTCTTCTTGTTATGGGTTGGCCCGGCCGCAGCCGTGGCAGCACGTCAAGCATTTTGGATTTACTCCGCTGTATTCGAGTGTGGGCGTATTGGGTTCCATGGGGCCGTTCTTTGCTGAGGCGCAAGTGAATGAAGAGTTACTGCCCGAACAATATCCCTTTACGATGGCACATGAGTTTGCCCATTTGTTGGGAATAGGCAGTGAGGCAGAGGCGAATTATTTTGCTTTCCTGGTCTGTGTACAGTCAGGTTCTGAAGCAATGAAATATAGCGGATACTTTAGTCTGCTGCCTTATGTGGCGACCAGTGCCAAAAAGTTATTGTCTGATGACAGGTTTCGGGAGTGGGGAAAAAGTGTCCGTCCTGAAATATGGCATAATTACGAGATGAAACAGAAATATTGGAGCGGGAAGTACAGCCCTTTGCTCGGCGGGATACAGGATTTTGCTTATAATCTTTTTCTGAAAGGGAACCGTGTTTCGGGAGGAAAGAAAAATTATGGTCAGGTGGTAGAGCTTCTCATCGCCGCTTCATATAATCGGGAGAAGGGAGAGTTCGCGGACTGGGGACGTGAAGTATCCGTTGCTCTTCCGTAACAGCCGTCCTTTTTTTCTCGGCCGTCGATGGGGCGGCTGTAGGAACTTTACTTATTGGTCTTGATTCCCGAAAAGTAAATTTTTCAGTTCTTTTCAATAACATTTCTTGCTTATATGGTTGTTTTTTTCTACCTTTATACCATCTTAATAGGGTGGAAATTTAAGATTATAAACAAGGTACATCTGTGATACGCTGCTGTTTAGCTATAAAGGCAGCAATTTATGCAATAAAAATTTTTTGTTAATGAGAGAAACTGATTAAGCCGTTTCGGATAGCGTTCCGGGGCGGCTGAATTGTAAAATGACCGTTTTTTATTCTTTAATGACCGGATATTAGGCTCTCGTTCTCCATAAAACTCATTATATTTGTATCCGTAAATGAAAAAACATATATACTATGAATAGCATGAATAAGATTCTTTCGGCTGTTATCCTTTGGGGATTAACTTTACTGTGCAGTTGTAGCACACAGCCGTCTCCCATCCGTTCAGGTGAATTGTGGCCAGACAATAACGGAGAACATATCAACGCTCATGGCGGTGGAGTGATGTATCACGACGGTACTTATTATTGGTTTGGCGAAAATAAATGTGACACCACCAGCAGTGCCATGGTGGGAGTGATGTGTTACTCATCCCAGAATCTTACCGATTGGAAAAATGAAGGTGTAGCACTTGCCGTAGAAGACAATGACAGCAGCGACATTGCACGCGGCTGTATCCTTGAGCGGCCTAAAGTAGTATATAATGCAAAGACCGGGAAGTTTGTGATGTGGTTTCATCTTGAGCTGAAAGGCAAGGGTTATGAAGCAGCTCGTTCGGGTGTGGCGGTGAGTGACACTCCCACAGGCCCTTATCACTTTATCCGTTCCGGCCGTGTCAATGCCGGAAAACTTCCTTTCGATATGGACGAACAGGCACAGGCGACAATGGATACACTGAATGAATTGCACTATGCCAAGTGGTGGACTCCGCAGTGGGTGGATGCTGTCGGCAAGGGACTTATCTTGAAACGCGACCTCGAAGGCGGACAGATGGCAAGAGACATGACGGTGTATGTGGATGATGACGGTAAGGCTTATCATATTTTTGCTTCAGAAGAGAATCTTACCCTGCACATTGCCGAACTGAGTGACGACTATCTTTCACACACTGGGAAATATGCGCGTGTGGCACCTGCCGGACAGAACGAGGCTCCTGCCATTTTTAAGAAGGAGGGCATGTATTGGATGATAACTTCCGGTTGCACCGGCTGGGCTCCCAATGAAGCCCGGATGTTCTCCGCCCCATCCATTTGGGGACCGTGGACACAGCACCCTAATCCTTGTGTGGGGCCGAACCGGGAAATTACTTTTGGCGGTCAAAGCACTTATATTCTGAAAGTGGAGGGACGCAAGGATTGTTTTATCTTTATGGGAGACATTTGGCGTCCCGAACATCCGAGTGATGCCCGATATATTTGGTTGCCTATTCAGTTTAAGGATGGTGTACCGGTGGTGGAATGGAAGGACAGTTGGACATTGGATTGACTGCGTTTTCTAGTTGACCGAGCCTGATTTTTTGTCATGATGAGAGTGGAAAAACAAACATTAAAAAGAAAACTATTATATGAAGAAATTACTGACTTTGTTATTGGCGGTGCTCCTGTTGGCAGGATGTAGTGGCAATAAGCCCGGTACATTTGAAGCCGGAAAGAATACCTTCCTGTTGAACGGAAAACCTTTTATTGTTAAGGCTGCCGAGGTGCATTACCCGCGCATTCCGCGTGAATATTGGGAGCACCGCATTGAAATGTGTAAGGCATTGGGCATGAATACTCTTTGTCTTTATGTCTTTTGGAATCTGCATGAAGAAACACCCGGGAATTATGATTTTACGGGTAATAAAGACCTTGCCGCTTTTTGTAAACTGGCGCAGAAGCATGGAATGTATGTAATCGTTCGCCCCGGACCGTATGTGTGTGCCGAATGGGAAATGGGCGGTCTTCCCTGGTGGTTGTTGAAGAACGATAGTATTAAGTTGCGCACCCTTGACCCGTACTACATGGAACGTGTCGGTATGTTTATGCACGAAGTGGGCAAGCAGTTGGAGGATTTGCAAATCACTCGGGGCGGAAACATTATCATGGTGCAGGTGGAAAATGAATACGGTTCTTATGCAACAGACAAACCTTATGTATCTGCTATCCGCGATACAGTCCGTGCGGCAGGATTTACCGAAGTACCTCTTTTCCAGTGTGACTGGAGTTCCAATTTCCTCAATAATGGTCTTGACGACCTGATTTGGACAGTCAACTTCGGAACCGGAGCCAATATTGACAAACAATTTGCTAAGTTGCGTGAAGTTCGTCCCGAAGCTCCGCTAATGTGCAGTGAGTTTTGGAGTGGATGGTTTGATCATTGGGGACGCAAACACGAGACTCGTCCCGGAGAAGTGATGGTGGAAGGTTTGAAAGAAATGCTCGACAAGGGTATCTCGTTCAGTCTGTATATGACTCATGGTGGTACTACTTTCGGCTGGTGGGGCGGTGCCAATAATCCGGCATACTCAGCCATGTGTAGCAGTTATGATTATGATGCTCCCATCAGTGAGGCCGGTTGGACTACCGACAAATACTTTGCTCTTCGCGATATGTTGAAGAACTATTTGCAAGAGGGTGAACAGCTGCCCGAAGTGCCCCAAGCACTTCCTGTTATGGAGGTACCTGCCATCAAGTTTACACAGATTGCTCCGTTAATCAATAATCTCCCGACACCGAAACAGACCGAAGGTATCAAGCCGATGGAGAAATTCGAGCAGGGCTGGGGAACTATTCTTTATCGCACTAGCCTGCCGGAGGAAGTAAAAGCGGGTACAGTATTGAGAATTACGGAACAGCATGACTGGACACAAGTCTTTGCCGATGGTAAACTGCTGGCACGCCTCGACCGCCGTGCCGGTGAACAGGAAGTCGTTCTGCCCGACCTGAAAGCTGGTACACAGCTTGACCTGCTGGTAGAAGCGATGGGACGTGTGAACTTCGACAAGTCTATTCATGACCGCAAAGGTATTACCGAAAAGGTGGAACTCGTCAAAGGCAAGGATACGGAGGTGCTGAAGAACTGGACAGTCTATAACTTCCCGGTGAACTATGATTTTGTGGCAGCCAAGAATTATCAGGATATGAACTCTTCTGCTTTCTGCGGTATCGAGAAAAACGACGAGTCTGTACCTGCCTATTACCGTGCCACTTTTACTTTGGATAAAGTGGCAGATACTTTCTTCAATATGGAATCGTGGGGAAAAGGTATGGTATGGGTGAACGGTCATGCGATGGGACGTTTTTGGGAAATCGGTCCTCAACAGACACTCTATATGCCGGGATGCTGGCTCAAGAAGGGAGTGAATGAGATTATTGTCCTTGACCTGAAAGGTCCGCGTGAAACAACTGTCAGCGGTCTGGATAAACCGATTTTGGATATGCTTCGGGTAGATGTTCCCGAGACTCATCGGAAAGAGGGACAAAACCTGAAGCTGATGAATGAGACACCTGCAGCTGCCGGCAGTTTTAATAAAGGCAACGGTTGGCAGGAAGTAAAAGTACCTGCTGTCAAAGGACGTTATTTCTGTTTGGAAGGTTTGTCTTCTTTCGACGGGACAAATGTGGCGGCAGTGGCTGAGTTTGATGTCTTGGATGAAAAAGGACAGAAGATTCCGCGCGAAAATTGGAAGATTGTGTATGCCGACAGCGAGGAAACCCGCAGCGGTAACCGTACAGCCGATAAGATTTATGATTTGCAGGAAAGCACTTTCTGGCAGACGGTAGATAATGTGGCCTATCCCCATCAGGTGGTTATTGATTTGGGAAAGGAATACAATGTCACCGGTTTCCGTATCCTGCCACGTGCAGAACAGGGAGCGCCGGGCATGATTAAAGACTATAAGGTATATGTGAAAACAGGAAACTTCAGTTATTAAATTAGCTCCTGTATCTGGAATGCGTGCCAAAAGTACAAGCCACTAAGAATGTATAATCAGAAATATGAAAATCCTACATACCGCAGACTGGCATTTGGGTCAGACTTTTTATGAATACAGCCGCCATGATGAGCATGTCCGTTTCCTTGACTGGTTGTGCAGGCTAATCAAAGAACGTAAGATTGACGTTCTTCTCGTTGCCGGAGATGTATTTGACGGGCCGAATCCTTCGGCCGAATCTCAACGGCTGTATTACTCCTTTCTCCGCCGGGTGACAACCGAGTGTCCTATGCTACAAATCATTATTACGGCCGGTAATCATGATTCGGCAGCACGGTTGGAAGCGCCGAACCCATTGCTGGAGGAGATGAACATCACTGTGAGGGGAGTGGTGAAGCGGGATGCGGACGGTGACATAGACTTGGCACACCTCATTGTACCGATTTACAAACCCGGTGCCGGACGTTCGCAAGAGGATATGAATATAAACGATATAGCTGCATTCTGCCTTGCCGTTCCTTTTCTGCGGCAAGGAGATTATCCGCCTGCCGAAAATTATGCGCAAGGCGTTCAGAGCCTCTACCGACAACTGTTTGCCGAATTGAAAGATGAAGGAAAACCTGTTATTGCCATGGGGCATCTGCAGGCGACAGGCTCGGAGATATCCGGTGAAGACCGTTCCGAACGTACCGTTATCGGGGGTGTGGAAGGCATCTCGCCGGAGGCTTTTGATACGCAGATTATTTATACGGCGTTGGGACACCTTCACCGTCCGCAGCGAGTTTCCGGAAGAGAGAATGTACGTTATTCGGGAGCTCCCATTCCCATGTCGTTCTCTGAAAAAGGCAACAGAAGCGGTGTGGTGATGGTGGACTATGAAGAAGATAAAACGAAGATTCTTCAGATTGACGTGCCGCCCTATGCCCGCCTGCTGAGTATTCCTGACCGGCCTGCGGTGTTGGAGGAAGTTTTGGAAGCCATTCATGGACTGCCCGATGGAGAGATAAGTGCGCGTTCGCCCTATCTGGAAGTGAAAATACAGATGACAGAACCCGATACTTCTTATAAATATAAAATAGAATCGGCTCTGCAAGGCAAATCGGTGAGGTTGGCGCGTGTGGTGGCGGTGATGCCTGTCCAAAAGGAGAGTGGCCTCCGGGCTGTGAGCTATGAAGAGTTACGGGGGATTCGTCCGTTGGATGTGGCGCTCGATTATTATAAAAGGAGATACGAAGGACAGAAGATGCCTGCTGCTATGAAAGAGTTATTGCAGGAAGTCATCAGCGAGGCCGGTAAAGAGTAATTAAGACAACCGTTCATTATGAAGATATTAGCTATTCGTGGAAAGAATCTTGCTTCTTTGGCAGGAGAATTTGAGGTGGATTTTACAGTCGAACCATTGAAAAATGCCGGCATCTTTGCCATTACCGGTAGCACCGGTTCCGGTAAGTCTACTTTGCTGGATGCTTTGTGTCTTGCACTGTTCGATTCCACTCCGCGTATGACCAAAGCAAGAGAAGCGAAAGTGGAGTTGGCCGATGTTCGTAATAAGACGATTGCTCAAAGTGACAGCCGTTCCGTCTTGCGCCGCGGAACAGCCGAAGGTTATGCCGAAGTGGACTTCATCGCTTTGACAGGAGAAACCTACCGCTCCACCTGGACAGTCTGTCGTGCCGGAGGCAAGCCTTCGGGTGTGTTGCGCAGTGTCGGTTTGCGCCTGATGAATCTTTCCAAGAACACTGAAGAGCAGGGCACGAGGAAGGAACTACTTGCTAAAGTATCCCAACTCATCGGCCTGTCTTTCGAGCAATTCAATCGGTCGGTCTTATTGGCGCAGGGCGATTTTGCCGTTTTTCTGAAAGCTAAACAGGCAGAGAAAGCTGAAATATTGGAAAAGTTGACAGGAACGGAGATTTACTCTCGTGTTTCTTCTTCCATCTATGCCAAGACCAAGAATGCGGATATGGAATTCAGACTTTTACAGGAGCGTATGAAAGGAGTTGAACTTCTGGCTGATGATGTATTGGCTGCGTTGGACGAGGAAAAACTTCTGCTCTCCGGCTCTCTTGCCGCTTCGAAGAGGGAAGAGGATACATTTTCCGCCTGTCTGAAGTGGATGGAGGAGAAGCGTTCGCTTATTCGTAATAAAGAGAAAGCGGAGAATGAATGGAAAGGTATTCAGACTGAAATGGAAGTGTCGGCTGCACGTTATGCTTTATTGGCACGTGTGGAACAGGCGCAGGAAATCCGTGATGTGTTTATGCAGTCAGTCGCTACCTCGGTACAACTGGCGGCAAACAGGAAAACGCTGGAAGAACGTCGGGAACAAGTGCGGCAAACCACTGTGCTCTTTTCTAAAACGCAACAGGAATTGGATACGGCAAAGAAGGCGCAAACAGCTTGGCAGGAATATCTTGTCGGACTGACTCCCCAATTGAACAAAGCTAAGGAACTGGATGTACAGATAACCGAGAAGCAAAAGCAATGGTTGGACGCACAGGCGGAAGAAAAGAAGGAACTCGGCCGGAAAGAGAAACTGGAAAGAGAACTGGCCGGACTGCACCAACAAATAAAGAAGCTTCAGGTGACTTGGAAGGAGATAGAGGATTGGTTTGGGCATTATATGGTTTATGCAGATTTGATACCGGCTGTTCCATTGGTGCTTAATCTTCTTACAGACCGGGAGACGGCTGAGACTCAGTTGTCATCGAATCAAAAAACACTGAAGGAGATTGCCGGCTTACAGGAAATAGAGCAGAAAAGGCTGAAAGTCATGCAAGAGGAGGCCGAACGCCTGAACCGGCTGCTGCCTGCCGAGGTAGTGTTGTTGCGCTCGCAGCTGCAGGAAGGAGAACCCTGTCCGGTGTGTGGCAGCGTGCATCATCCGGCTGCTACTCTCACCGAAGTGCAATCCTTGCAGGAGGCGGAGCTGAATCGGGCAAAAGAGAAGGTGGCACAGGAGGTGGAACGTCTTGCCGCTTCTCTCGCCGACAGGACAATGGAAATCAATACGCTTGATACCATTGTCAAGAATTACGCCCACCGCTCTGAAGAATGTCTGTCTAAGGTGAAAGAGTATGTTTCTATTCTTCCGGGTTGGAAGGATTTACTGGATAAAGGACAGTTGAAGGGCGTGTTACGGAACTTTGACAAGCAATGGAAAGAGCGTTTGCAACAACAGGCTGACACGAAGGAGGCATTGTCACGGCAACAGGCCGAACTGGATGCCAAGCAGCATGAGCAGGAGACGTATGCTGTGCAGATAAAGGATAAACAGTCAAAGACTATTGCTTTGGAGACCGACTTGACGGCTCTTCGTTCGCAGCGTGCACTGCTGTTGGAAGGACGTCCCACTCACGAGGTGGAGAATCAGAACAGGATGAGGCAGGAAGAGTTACAGCGGCACTGGGATATAGCCATGAAGCAATATCAGGATTTATCAGGTGCATTGGAATCTTATAAAGGGCAGTCTGTCCAACTGGAAAAAGAGGTGGAACGTCTGGAGGTGTTGTCGCAAGAAGAGAACCGTCGCATAGCCGAATGGCTGTCCGGCCGGGAGGAGATTACGACTCGTGCCGAGTTGGAAGAACTGTTATCGAAAGATGTCGCTTGGGTTAACCGGGAGAAGAAAGAACTGGGTGCCTTGAAAGAGCGGCTCACTACTGCGCAGGCTGTGTTGGCGGAGCGTTGCCAATTGTTGGCCAAACATGAAGAGGATTCGCATAAGCCATCGGAAGGGGAAACAGAAGAGTCCTTGTCGCTCAAACTGTCGGCTTGTAAGTCAGTCCAAGAGCAGCAAGCTACCCGCCTGACTCAAATTGGCCTGATGCTGGAGGGGCAGGAAAAGAACAGGCAGGCATTGGCAGGCATTCGGAAGGAGTTGGACGAAAAGCAGTCGGATTATGAGAACTGGTCAAAACTGAATGAGCTCTTCGGGTCGCAGAGTGGGGTGAAGTTTAAAGAAATAGCTCAGGGATATACATTAGACGTGCTTTTGCTTTATGCCAATAAGCATTTGCAGAATCTTGCCCCGCGTTATGAGTTACAACGTATCTCGGACACGCTTGCCTTGCAAATTGTCGACCTCGACATGATGGGAGAGGTGCGCACTGTTCATTCCCTTTCGGGCGGTGAGTCTTTTTTGGTGTCGCTGGCATTGGCGCTCGGCCTGTCTTCGTTCTCTTCCAACCGGATGAATGTGGAGTCATTGTTTATAGATGAAGGCTTCGGTTCACTTGACCCTGAGACATTCCGTATAGCCATGGACGCGCTTGAACGACTGCAGATGCAGGGGCGTAAGATTGGCGTGATTTCACACGTGGCGGAAATGACGGAACGGATATCCGCACAGATACAGATAGTGAAAACCGGCAATGGACGGAGCAGGGTGCAAGTAGCCGGATGACCGGCTACTTACGTGACTTGTCCATTACACGGATAGGAGGCGCCAATGGCTTGAAATTCTTTGGCCTGATTAAACTCCGTGCAAATGGCGGTGGTGTTTTCTGCACATCTTTATCAAAGAACTTTTGATAAGTCAGTTGTCCCTCTCCGGTGGCCTGAAGTATCCTTTCTACTATCAGATACCGGCTTTGTGTGTTGAAGTACGGTCTGTTATCATCCATGCAACTGATGTCTTCCGAGCGTGTGATGCCTTGGGGATAGTAATATCCTCCTTCGAAAATGCCGACTTGTGGATACTCCGGCTTGCCGATAAACCTGCTCCAAGGCACTTCCTCTTTCGTGTCATAAGGCGAGACGTTTAAAAAGTAATTATACTCCTGCCAAGCCAGCAAATCGCCCTTCTCTTCATCCGGAATGGTAGTATCATAAGCTATGTATTCATCAGCAAGTCTTCCAAAGCCGTGGCCACCGAATTCATGGCGGACTATGTTGGGAAATTCTATTGTATAATAAGAATCTTCCGGATGGGAGACCGGTATCATTGCAATGCTTATTCCATTGCTTATCGTATAGCAAGTGCCTGCATAAGTGTTTTCATTGATAATCACACAGACTGATGTGTTTGTTAAGTCTGTCTCTGTAATGTCAGGAGGAAGAAGGGCATAAGAGAGCACCTTGTCATAATCGCATTCTACACCGGTCCCACCGGTGAGTGTACTAGAGAATACAGTGTTTCGCCGGATATTATCAACTTCACTGCTCATTCCGGTTTCTTCTGAAAAAGCCGCTATCTTATAAACTGAAAAATATTCTCTGTATGTTTTATAAGGCTCAACAGCGAATAAAGCTTCAATGGCTTCGTCAGCGTTTTGATCGAATAGTCCTCCATGATTAAAATGGCACGGAAGATAACCGTCTCCGGTGATTATCAGTTTTATCGGATGGGCTTTTTTGCTGGTCTGATATACGGTATAACCTCCGTTTCCATAGTTCTTGGTCTCAACGGTAATCGGAATGGATACTTGTTGTCCCGAATACTTAATGGATAGTGTGAAAGATGAATTATTACGTTTGTTATTGTCGTTCACTATAACTTGAATGCTTCCGTTTCCTTTTCCCGACAGAGGTGAAATGCTTATCCATTCAGCCCAGCTCTTCTCTGTGATTTCCCAGCTTGCATCTGAAGTGATGGTCAGTTCGTGGCTGGTATCATCAGGTTTGAACAGCAGTGATTGGGGCGCGACTGTAAGTGTCAGAGGAGATTCTTCCTTACTGCATGACAAAACTGTCAATCCAATAATGAGGAGGAAGGTTAATCTTGAGATTTTGCTTATCATACTTGTATCTCTTGTTTTTATTGGTCATGTGACATTGTCTGTTGCCTATTTCTGTTCGGGTAGCTTCTCTTTTCCGTAGAATCCCGGCATCGGTTCATAAATAGGGTTATGCGGAATGGAAATGTTGAGCAGTTTTCCCTCCTTCGCCAGTCGGGTAATATAACGTCCGGCCGTGGCGCGTGTCAGCGTGAACAGCTGTTCGAACTCTCTGCGGGTCAGTACGCTGTGCGTCTGGAAATATTCCGTCAGCCCTTTGTCTATCTTCTCGTCCGTCACCGGGATGGAATGAGGCTTGTACTTTGAGCGTTCCGTCTTCACGTTCACCAACTGTTTCTTCAGTTCCTTGTCCGCACGGAATGTCACCGACTTGATTTTCACGTCGTAGGCTCGCGTAGATTGGGGATTTTGTGTCTCAGAACAGCTCAGGGATACATGGAAATAGCCTATCCCCTCCATGTGCACCCGCGCGCCGTCCTTCAGGTGATCGGCCAATTTCTCGCTGAGCGAGATGATGGTTGCCTTGATGTCTGCCACGGTGAGTGTAGAGCCATGGTGTATCTCCCGTGCCAGATAGTCGGTGCTGATTAGTTCTCTGTTCACCACACGGGCATGATACTGCTTCTTGTGCGTACCTATCGTATTGGGTGACTCGTAAAATTCAAATTTGATGGCCATTCGTGCTTTTTGTTTTACCCGGTTATATCATTTGTTATTGTGCGGAAGAGTTTCTGTTCTCTTCCTTTCAGGAAGAACGTCTCACTACGGTGAGGAAGATGCATTACTCAGGTAATCATTTTGTATTACCATAGTGATGAAGTTTTATTATTTAAGTGAAACGATTCTCTCGACTGTACAAATATACATAATCTTTCTAATACAAGTGACTGTTTTACCGGATTTTTTAATTAATCGCTTTTTTGTTCCAACCTGTCCTGAAGATAGAATTGGGTAGGGATGTATGGAATGTATTGGATGTCTTGATTGCCCTATATCTGTTGTGGGGCGTTTATCGTGAACGCAAGAATGGAGATATGAAAATGTAAATTCACAGAGTGGATAAGGGATTGTGACCAATCGGAAGAAAAGAATGCGGTGTGTCCGAAATGCGGAATCTGAAATATCACCTTACGATACTGGCGGATTGGTGCGAGTCCTTTAGTTATATGCTCAGAGAGGAACTTCCCTTCCTTATATAACCGAATGATAATCTTTTGATATTTACTTTGTACGTCCCGAAAGTTCCAATGCCAGTTGCTTGTTGGTCATAAACTCCATCTAATGAAACACCGGTGCGGAAGCTATCCTCTTCCGTCGGCTCCCCACATCATTTTGTTGCGTAAGGTATTAAAGAAGATATGATTCTGCCGTTTCACCACCTTTATTTGATAGTCGGCCTTTCGGATAGTCAGCCGGCTTCCTTCCCGGCAAGTCTCGCTGCGTCCGTCGATGGCAATCAGAAAGTTGTGGCTGCGGCTTTCCACATCCAGCGTTATTTCCCAGTCGTCGTTTATTACGATGGGGCGTACGTTCAGACTGTGGGGCGCAACCGGAGTAATGGCGATTGTATTGCTATGCGGGACAATGACCGGCCCGCCGATGCTTAGTGAATATGCTGTCGAACCGGTAGGGGTGGCAATGACAAGACCATCCGCCTGATAAGTGGTAAGATAGGCACCGTTGATAGCCGTATGAATGGAAATCATGGATGAGCTGTCGCGTTTCAATACAGCTATTTCATTCAGTCCGAAAGGATAGCCTTTCAATTCCTGTTCTTTACAATAGACTTGTAAGACACTACGGTCTTCTATTCTGTAATTGTTGCTGTAAATATCGTCAAAAGTGTCTTCCATTTCTTCCGGTGAGACATCTGCTAAAAAGCCCAGCCGTCCGGTATTGATACCTAATATGGGAATGTTGCGCGCTCCCACCCGGCTGGCCGCTTTCAGAAAAGTACCGTCGCCACCGATACTTAGCACCATGTCGGCTTCAAAATCGTTTTCGTCGAAGATACCGGCTTGACGGATATGCAATTTCAAGTCATTCGTCAGAAATTGATAGAACTCCCGACAAATATAGACTTCGGCGTGGTGTCTGTTCAGAATAGAAAGCAAACGCTCTACATGCGTGGATTTCTTAGCCTGATAGGTGTTTCCAAAAATGGCGAATTTCATGGGACGCATATTCATTAGTTAATTTTATAAATCTTTTGTTTGTCAAAATGGACTAGGTTTAGATAAAACCTGCTAACTTTGCACATCAGAACTGCAAAGATAATAATATATTGCTAAGATGACAAAGTTAAGTGTAAATATAAACAAGGTAGCTACCTTGCGTAATGCCCGTGGGGGAAATAACCCTGACGTGGTAAAAGTTGCTTTAGATTGTGAGGCGTTTGGTGCTGAAGGTATTACCGTTCATCCTCGTCCCGATGAACGCCATATCCGTCGTAGCGATGTGTATGCACTGCGTCCTTTACTTACCACCGAGTTTAATATAGAAGGCTATCCCAGTCCCGAGTTTATTGATTTGGTGCTGAAGGTAAAGCCGCATCAGGTAACTCTTGTTCCGGATGCCCCCGACCAGATTACTTCCAATGCGGGATGGGACACCAAAACGAATCTTTCCTTTTTGGCGGAACTGATGGATACCTTTGGCCACGCAGGAATCCGTACTTCTATTTTTGTGAATACGAATCGTGAAATGATAGAATATGCAGCTAAGGCCGGGGCCGACCGTGTAGAGCTTTATACCGAACCTTATGCCACTCTTTATCCTCAGAATCCCGAAGCGGCTGTCGCTCCTTTTGTGGAGGCTGCCAAAGTAACCCGCAGTTTGGGCATGGGCTTGAATGCCGGACATGACTTGAGCTTGGTAAACTTGAAGTATATGCATGACAATATTCCTTGGTTGGACGAAGTTTCCATCGGTCATGCTTTGATAAGTGATGCTCTTTATCTGGGGCTAAAACAAACAATTGAAGAATACAAAAATTGTCTCCGTTAATGATGAACTTGACTTTACTGGCTGCACAAACAGCCATTGGGGATACCCTGGCAGGGGGTAATCCTGTTTTGACACCCGTTTCGGGAGAGGCGCAGATGAACCTTTGGGACATGGCGCTGAAAGGCGGATGGATTATGGCTGTTTTGGCTGTGCTGTCTGTGGTGTGTTTCTACATTTTCTTTGAACGTCTGGCAGTTATCCGTAAAGCCGGCAAAGATGACCCTATGTTTATGGAGCGTATCCGTGACTATATCCGCACCGGCGAAATAAAGTCGGCCATTAACTATTGCCGCATTACCAATACGCCTTCGGCGCGTATGATTGAAAAGGGAATTACCCGTATGGGGCGTCCTGTAGCCGACGTGCAGGCTGCTATTGAGAATACAGGTAATATTGAAGTTGCCAAACTGGAAAACGGATTGCCTATTGTTGCAACCATTTCCGGTGGCGCACCTATGATTGGTTTCTTGGGGACTGTTACCGGTATGGTGCAGGCTTTCTGGGAAATGGCAAATGCAGGAAATAATATCGATATCACGTTGCTTTCGGGAGGTATTTATGAGGCTATGATTACTACAGTGGGTGGTTTGATAGTGGGTATTGCAGCTATGTTTGCCTATAACTATCTGGTGACCCGTGTAGATAAGGTGGTGAGCCAGATGGAAGCACGCACTATGGCATTTATGGATTTGCTGAACGAACCTGTTCAAAAGTAAAAGCGTATGGCACTGAAAAGAAGACATAAAATATCACCCAACTTTAGTATGGCGTCTATGACGGACATCATATTTCTGTTGCTGATATTTTTTATGATTACCTCCACCATGGTGTCGCCTAATGCCATCAAGGTGTTGCTTCCGCAAGGTAAGCAGCAAACCTCGGCAAAGCCGCTCACGCGGGTAATCATTGATAAGAACCTGAATTTCTATACTGCTTTCGGCAATCAGGATGAAATGCCGATTGAACTGGAGGAATTGCCGGCTTTTTTGCAAGAGTGCGCTCAGAAAGAGCCCGATATGTATGTGGCGCTCTATGCTGACGAGGCAGTACCTTATCGTGAAATAGTGAGAGTACTGAATATTGCTAATGAAAATCACTTCAAAATGGTGCTGGCTACACGCCCGCCTGAGAAGAAACGATAAGCTGATTCTTGACTGTTGTTACACTGAACGAAGTGAAGAATCTGAAACCATTAGATTATAAGCATGAAGAAAAATAAGATAACAGGACTGGTCGGTACGGCTGTACTGCATATCCTTCTCCTTATCCTGCTGCTGGTGATTGCTATTCGCCGCCCTCAGGTGCAGGAAGAGGGAGGTGTCCCTGTTATGCTGGGAAATACGGAACTCTCTCAAGGGAATGCCGACCCTTATACGCTGACGGATGTCGATATAATGAATGAACCCGAAGCACCGGCCCCCGATGTGCCGGAGCCGGAGGTGGTTCCTCCTGTCGAAATAAAAGAGGAAATTATTACTCAAACGGAAGAGGAAACAGTGGCGGTCCCCAAAAAGGAACCTAAAAAAGAGACTCCTAAAAAAGAAAAGCCCAAGAAGGAAACCCCTAAAAAGGATGTACCCAAGAAAGATACGGTAAAGCCAAAGGAAAAGACTGAAGCCGAGAAGCGTGCTGAAGCCGAAAAAGCTGCTGCGGAAAAGAAAGCGGCAGCCGAAAAAGCAGCGGCGGAAGCAGCGGCAAAGAAGATAGCCGGTGCATTTGGCAAAGGTACTCAGATGGGGAACAAAGGGACCGGCACGACAGGAAGTGGACTTGAAGGCAGCCCGACAGGTAATGCTGCTGAAGGAAAATCGACAGGTACAGGCGGTTACGGAACATTTGACCTTAATGGACGTTCTTTGGGTAGCGGCGGTTTGCCGATGCCTGTTTATAATGTTCAGGATGAGGGCCGTGTGGTGGTGACCATCACCGTGAACCCGGCAGGACAGGTGATAAGTACAAGTATCAACAAACGTACCAATACGGTAAATGCTGCGTTGCGGAAAGCTGCGGAAGAGGCGGCGCGTAAAGCTCGCTTTAACCAGGTGGACGGAGTAAATAACCAGACAGGTACTATTACATATTACTTTAAACTGAAGTAGCTTATGAAAACAATTTATGTATTTTTGGCAGAAGGCTTCGAGGAAGTGGAGGCGCTGACCCCGGTAGATGTGTTGAGACGTGCAGGTTTGCCTGTGAAGACTGTTTCCGTAACAGGTGTGCTGACCGTAAACGGTGCGCATGGTGTTCCGGTAGTAGCCGATATGGTGTTTGAAGAAGTAAAAGAAGAGGATGCGGAAATGATTGTATTGCCCGGCGGTCTGCCCGGAGCGACAAATCTGGATGCACACCAAGGATTGAGTGATTTGATTATGGCCTTTGCAGAAGCCGGTAAACCGTTGTCTGCCATTTGTGCCGCTCCGTTGGTATATGGAAAGCGTGGTTTGTTGAAAGGAAAGAAGGCAACTTGCTATCCGGGTTTTGATAAATATCTGGACGGTGCTGACTATACAGCCGCTCTGGTACAGAATGACGGCAACTTTATTACAGGAAAGGGCCCCGGCGCTGCAATGGACTTTTCATTTGCAATCGCAGAAAAGTATGTCGGTGCAGCTAAGGTGAAGGAACTGAAACAGGCTATGATGATTGCTGAATAACAATAGATGACTATTTTATGAATATCAAAGGAAGATGTGTCGAAAGTGGATTATCAGGCTTTTAGGCGCATCTTCGGTTATTATAATATAAAACCAACATGAAGAAACACATCATCATAGTGGCCGGCGGCAAAGGCTTGCGCATGGGAGGGGATATTCCTAAACAGTTTCTTCCAATAGGGGGGAAACCTGTGTTGATGCGTACTATTGAGACTTTTTATACTTACGATTCCTCTATACATATTATATTGGTTCTTCCCTTGGCACAACAGGCCTACTGGAAGGAACTTTGTGCAACATATCATTTTGTGCTGCCTCATGATATTGCCGATGGAGGAGAAACCCGCTTTCATTCCGTAAAGAATGGTTTGTCACTCGTAGAAGGGGAAGGCTTGGTAGGCGTTCACGATGGTGTCCGTCCTTTTGTGTCCCAACAGGTGATTGCCGGGTGCTATAATACAGCGCAAAAGAAAAAAGCTGTTATTCCTGTAATTGATGTGGTGGAGACTGTGCGGCATCTCACGGAAAAGGGGAGCGAGACCGTCCCACGCAATCAATATAAATTGGTTCAGACTCCACAGGTATTTGATGTACAATTGTTGAAAGATGCTTATCGGCAAGAATATACCGATGCTTTTACCGATGATGCTTCTGTAGTGGAAGCAATGGGTAAAGAGGTATGGTTGGTAGAAGGAAATAGAGAAAATATAAAGTTAACAACCCCGTTTGATTTAAAGGTAGCAGAGATATTGCTCTGATATGTTTGATATTACCACTCATGACATAAAGTATTTGCAGGGAGTAGGCCCTCAGCGTGCAACTATCCTGAACAAGGAACTGAATATCTTTTCCTTGCATGACTTGTTGTACTACTTCCCTTATAAATATGTAGACCGCAGTCGTCTTTACTATATCCATGAGATAGACGGAAATATGCCCTATATCCAACTGAAAGGTGAAATCCTCAGTTTTGAGACTTTTGGCGAAGGAAGACAGCGCAGACTTGTCGGCCATTTCTCGGATGGGACAGGGATTATTGACTTGGTTTGGTTTCAGGGAATCAAATATTTGCTGGAACATTATAAAACTCGAACAGAGTATATTATCTTTGGCAAGCCGACTGTATTCAACGGCCGTATCAACGTAGCCCATCCCGATATGGACTTATCGGGCGAACTTACCCTTTCCACGATGGGCTTGCAACCTTATTATAATACTACCGAAAGGATGAAACGCGGCTTCCTCAATTCGCATGGGTTGGAAAAGCTGATGAAAAACGCTCTTGCTTTATTGCAGGACCCCCTTGCGGAGACATTGAGCCCGCAAATCATAGAAGAGCATCACCTGATGTCTTTGGATGATGCGCTGCATAATATTCATTTCCCTCAAAATCCGGAACTGCTTCGTAAGGCTCAATACCGCCTTAAATTTGAAGAACTATTCTATGTGCAACTCAATATTTTGCGTTACAGCAAAGACCGACAGCGTAAATATCGCGGTCTGTCTTTTGATAAGGTAGGGGAGATATTCAATACCTTCTATTCCCAAAACCTTCCTTTTGAATTGACCGGAGCACAGAAACGGGTAATAAAGGAGATAAGGAAAGATATGGGTAGTGGGCGGCAAATGAACCGCTTGTTGCAGGGGGATGTGGGAAGCGGGAAAACATTGGTTGCCTTGATGTCGATGTTGATAGCACTGGACAATGGTTTTCAGGCTTGTATGATGGCACCGACTGAAATTCTTGCAGCACAGCATTATGAGACAATTCAGAAATTCCTATTCGGCATGAATGTCCGGGTGGAATTGTTGATGGGCTCCGTTAAAGGAAAGAAGCGCGAAAAGATTTTAAAGGATTTGCTTACCGGAGATATTCAGATTTTGATTGGGACACATGCCGTACTCGAAGACACGGTGGGCTTTTCTTCTTTGGGGATGGTGGTGATTGATGAGCAACATCGTTTTGGAGTAGCTCAGCGTGCCAAACTGTGGATGAAAAATACTTGTCCCCCTCATGTGCTTGTCATGACAGCTACTCCTATCCCGCGAACATTGGCTATGACACTTTATGGTGACTTGGATGTATCGGTGATTGACGAGCTTCCTCCCGGGCGTAAACCTATTCAAACTGTCCATCAGTTTGACAATCGTCGTGCCAGCCTTTACGCTTCTATCCGTAAGCAGATAGAAGAAGGGCGTCAGGTATACATTGTTTATCCTTTGATAAAGGAAAGTGAAAAGATGGATATTAAAAATTTGGAAGAGGGTTATGAACATATATGTGCAGAGTTTCCCGATTGCCGGGTGAGTAAAGTACATGGCAAAATGAAACCTGCCGAGAAAGATGCCGAGATGCAACGGTTTGTTTGTGGAGAGACGCAGATAATGGTGGCTACTACTGTGATTGAGGTCGGTGTAAACGTTCCTAATGCCTCGGTGATGGTCATAGAAAATGCAGAACGTTTCGGACTCTCTCAGTTGCATCAGCTTCGAGGGCGTGTTGGCCGTGGCGCCGACCAGTCTTATTGTATTTTAGTGACCACTTATAAGCTTACCGAGGAAACCCGAAAACGTCTGGAAATTATGGTGCAGACGAATGATGGTTTTGAGATAGCCGAAGCAGACTTGAAACTTCGTGGTCCCGGTGATTTGGAAGGAACTCAGCAAAGCGGTGTGGCTTTTGACTTGAAGATAGCAGATATAGCTCGCGACGGACAGTTGCTTCAGTATGTACGTGAAATAGCAAGCCGCGTGGTGGATGAAGACCCGGCATGCACCCGGTCCGAGAATGCCGTGTTGTGGCAGCAACTTCAGGCCTTGCGTAAAACTAATATAAATTGGGCGGCAATATCTTAGTTTACCCTGTACTACTGTTAAAATAGAGGATATATGTTGCATAACATAAAAGACCTTTATCTTCCCTGTTTATAATGGTTTTCGTTCGTTCTATAACACTTTTGCATATATTCTACATAAAAAAAGAGTTAAAGACAGACCCGTTGTTTCGAAGAAAAAGTCTATCTTTGGGAGAATTTTTGAATAGAAGTATCTCGATAACCTTAAAAAGAACCAATATTATGATGGAAAAAACGTTAGTCATTTTGAAGCCCTGTACTCTTCAAAGAGCACTGGTCGGTGAGATAACAAGCAGATTTGAACGCAAGGGATTACGTTTGGCCGGAATGAAAATGGTTCAATTGACAGATGAGGTGCTTAGTGAACATTATGCTCATTTAAGTTCAAAGCCGTTCTTTCAGCGCGTAAAGGACTCAATGATGGCTTGTCCCGTTATTGTTTGTTGCTTTGAAGGTGTAGATGCTATTCAAGTGGTGAGAACATTAACCGGTCCTACTAACGGTCGCTTGGCTGCACCCGGAACTATCCGTGGAGATTACAGTATGAGTTTCCAGGAAAACATTGTCCATGCATCCGATTCGCCTGAAGCTGCCGAAGTAGAACTAAAAAGATTTTTTAAACCAGAAGAGATATTCGAGTACGAGCAAGCCGTGTTTGGCTCTCTTTATGCTAATGACGAATATTAAAAGAAAAACAAAAGAAACGGATGATTTTGAAATGTATTAAAGTAGTCGCAGCGGCAGCTTTCGCCTTAGTCAGCCTGAATGTGTCAGGACAGGACTTGTTGGCACGCCAGGCGCCAATCGACAGAAAGTTGAAGGCAGTAGATTCTGTTGCATTGATTCGCCAGATTAAAGCGGAGAAAGCTGCTTATCCTGCATACACTCTTTATCCTAACTGGAGCAATGAACGTGTACACGCTTACGGTAATACCGTTACTATCCCTGATACTTTCCGTATTGATATGACCGGCTTCCACATGCCGACTGAACATACAAAGATTACTTCAAAATTTGGTCCCCGCCGTCGCCGTATGCACAATGGATTGGATATTAAAGTCTACATTGGCGATACGATTCGTGCCGCTTTCAGTGGAAAAGTGCGTATGGTGAAGTACGAACGTCGCGGTTATGGAAAATACGTGGTAATCCGTCATGAGAATGGTTTGGAAACTGTCTATGGGCACTTGTCCAAGCAGATTGTAAATGAAGACCAATATGTAGAAGCGGGCGAGCCCATCGGATTGGGTGGTAACACAGGTCGTTCTACAGGTTCTCATCTTCATTTCGAAACTCGCTTCTTGGGACAAGCCATTAATCCGGCTTATTTGTTTGATTTTGAAAAACAGGATATTGTTGCCGATTCTTATCTGTTCAGAAAAGGCAGTAACAGATATCAGCGTAATAATACCAGCAGTAAGAATGTCAGTCTGATGGCATCTTCGGATGGAACGATTCGTTATCATAAAGTACGCAGTGGCGATACGTTGAGCCGGATTGCACAAAAGACAGGTACATCTATCGATGCGCTGTGTAAATTGAACCACATTACTCGCAGAACGATACTTCGTCCGGGACAAGTGTTAAGATGTTCTTAAGTAATAGTTAATTAAGAAATATAAAATAGGGCGGGAAGGAGTATTCTTTTCCGCCTTTTTGTTTACGCTTAAGCAGAAAAATGTGTAACTTTGTCGCCTATTCATAGAGAATGATGAAAGATACTAAACAACAATTTGAACATGTGATAGCTATTTGCCGTGATTTGTTTGCGAAGAAACTGCATGATTACGGTGCTGCATGGCGTATCATGCGCCCTTCATCTGTTACCGACCAGATTTTTATAAAAGCCAACCGCATTCGAAGCATTGAGACCAAAGGGGTAACGATGGTGGACGAAGGTATCCGTTCGGAGTTTATGGCTATCGTTAATTATGGGATTATCGGTTTAATCCAGTTGGAATTGGGATATGCCGAGACGGATGACATGACAGAAGCGCGTGCTTTGGAATTATACGACCAGTATGCACGACAGGCATTGGAGTTAATGCTTGCCAAGAACCATGACTATGATGAGGCATGGCGTAGCATGCGCATAAGTTCTTATACCGATTTGATTTTGATGAAGATTTACCGCACCAAGCAAATCGAGGGGCATGATGGGGCTACCTTGGTATCCGAGGGAATTGATGCCAATTATATGGATATGATTAATTATTCGGTATTTGGATTGATAAAATTAGAATTTGGAGAGTAAGCGTTTACATAGCATTATTGGACTTTGGACAAATGCATGCCGTTTCTTTTTGGCCATTGTATTTATATTTTCCGGCTTTGTCAAGGCGGTAGACCCTTTAGGTACTCAATATAAAATTCAGGATTATCTGGAGGCTTTCGGTTGGGCTGCATTGGTTCCGGCATTTCTTCCGTTCTTGGCATCGGTATTGCAGGCAATGATTGAGTTCTGTCTGGGTGTATACCTGTTATTTGGCATTCGCAGACGGACAACAACTTTGTTTATGCTGATTATCATGGGAGTGATGACACCGCTTACTCTGTGGTTGGCAATTGATAATCCGATATCGGATTGCGGCTGTTTCGGCGATGCGGTGGTGTTGACCAACTGGCAAACTTTCTGGAAGAATATTGTCTTGTTGTTGGCTGCGGTGTCGGTGTTCAAATGGCGAACCTGCATTACTCCATTGGTAACTAAACGTTTTGACTGGCTTGTTGCGCTTTATACGTTCCTTTATATATTGGGAATGACTTTATACTGTTATCGTGAATTGCCGGTTTTCGATTTCAGACCTTACCATATCGGTGCTGATATTCGTAAAGGAATGGAAATTCCGGAAGGCGCTCAGCCCACTGTCTATGAAACTCGTTTTATCTTGAAAAAGGATGGCGTGGAGAAAGAGTTTTCACTTGAAAACTATCCTGATAGCACATGGGCATTCGTCGACTCTAAAACAGTTGTTAAGGAGCAGGGTTATGAACCGCCTATTCATGATTTTTCCATGATTAGGCAAGAGGATGGCGAGGATATCACTGAAGAAGTGTTGGACGATAAGGGGTATACTTTTCTGTTGATAGCCCACCAGTTGAATCAAGCTGACGACAGCACTATCGATTTGATAAACGAGCTTTATGATTACAGTGTGGAAAATAATTATAAGTTCTACTGTCTCACTTCGTCTCCCGATAAAGACATTGAAGACTGGCAAGAACGTACCGGAGCGGAGTATCCTTTCTGCTTGATGGATAATATTACATTGAAGACCATGATTCGGTCTAATCCCGGATTGATGTTGTTGAAGAATGGTGTAGTAATCAATAAATGGAGTGTGAACAGTCTACCTGACGAATATATGCTGACCGACCGTTTGGAAAAGCTTCCGTTGGCACAGATGAATGCTAAGACATTCAGCCACAAGGTGGTTCTGGTATTTGCATGGTTTATATTTCCGTTGCTGTTCTTCAGTATGGTAGATGCCGTTTGGGAACAATATCACAAGAAAAAGAGAATAAAATTGAAAGAGAATCAAACAAAATAATTTCATTAACCCTTTAACAAAAAAACAAAATGAGAAAGAACATTGTTGCAGGAAACTGGAAAATGAACAAGAACCTTCAGGAAGGTATTGCTCTTGCAAAAGAATTGAACGAAGCACTGGCTGCTGACAAACCTAATTGTGATGTAGTAATCTGTACTCCGTTTATTCACTTGGCTTCGGTTACTCCTATTGTTGATAAAGCTGTTATCGGTGTCGGTGCAGAAAACTGTGCAGACAAAGTATCAGGTGCATATACAGGTGAAGTTTCTGCAGAGATGGTAGCTTCTACCGGTGCAGAATACGTAATCTTGGGTCACTCTGAACGTCGTGCTTACTATGGCGAAACTGTAGCTATTCTGGAAGAAAAGGTAAAACTGGCTTTGGCTAACAACCTGAAACCTATCTTCTGTATCGGTGAAGTTTTGGAAGAACGCGAAGCTAACAAACAGAATGAAGTAGTTGCTGCTCAGTTGGCATCAGTATTCTCTTTGTCTGCTGAAGACTTTGGCAAGATTATCTTGGCATACGAACCGGTTTGGGCTATTGGTACAGGTAAGACTGCTACAGCTGAGCAGGCTCAGGAAATCCATGCATTTATTCGTTCTTTAATTGCTGACAAGTATGGCAAAGAAGTTGCAGACAATACTTCTATCCTTTATGGTGGTAGCTGCAAGCCTTCTAACGCAAAAGAATTGTTTGCTAATCCTGATGTGGATGGCGGTTTGATTGGTGGCGCTGCTTTGAAGGTCGCTGACTTCAAGGGCATTATCGATGCATTCAAATAATTGGTTAATTAAAGGCTGCCCGGTGTAGCCTTTCCCGGGTGTGTCAAAATGAAAACAATTTGTCATTTTGCTGTAGGGATAGATTGAATCCGCTCCTGCAATAACAATGTGGCGGTGACTTTGGAATTTTGACACACCTCCAATATTCTAAATTCATTAAACAACATGAGATACATTTTTATCATATTCTTCTTAGCCTTTGGTCTTTCTGCTTTTGCACAGCAGAATATTGTAGAAAGTCTCCAGCATAGTCGCGCCGGAGAGGGTACAGTGACCATTCATCAAGATTCTAAGATAACAGGTCTGATAGGTACAATCCATACCAAGAGTGCTGTCGGAAGTGAGCAAAAGACATTGAAGGCCAGAGGATATCGGGTTCAGGTTTATGCCGGGAACAATTCTCGCGTGGCTCGCAACGAAGCCAACAATATGGCTAATAAGGTAAAAGAGGAATTTCCGGATATGCCCGTTTATGCTTATTTCCAGCCTCCTCGTTGGCTATGCCGTGTAGGTGATTTCCGCAGTATCGAAGAAGCTGATGCAGCCATGCGTCGTTTGAAGACTACCGGTGCTTTTAAAGAAGTATCTATTGTTCGTGAACAAATTAATATCCCCCTAGACTAACATGGAAGAACTATTGCACCCCGAATGGTCTGCAGAGAAGATTGCGCAGTTGAAAGGCCATTATGAGAGTATTTTATCGCTGTTGGGCGAAGATGTAGAAAGAGAAGGATTGCTGAAAACGCCCGAACGTGTGGCAAAAGCAATGCTGACGCTGACGCGCGGTTATGAACAAGACCCCCATGCTATTTTGTTGGGAGCTAAGTTTAAAGAAGAATATAGCCAGATGGTTATAGTGAAAGATATTGATTTCTTCTCTTTGTGTGAGCATCACATGTTGCCGTTCTATGGCAAAGCGCATGTGGCTTATATCCCTAACGGTTATATTACGGGTTTGAGCAAGATAGCCCGTGTGGTTGATGTCTTTTCACACCGTCTTCAGGTGCAAGAACGTATGACGTTGCAAATTAAAGAATGCATTCAGGAAACATTAAATCCATTAGGCGTAATGGTGGTAGTGGAAGCGAAGCACATGTGTATGCAAATGCGTGGGGTGGAAAAACAGAATGCCATCACTACTACTTCTGATTTTACCGGAGCATTCAATCAGGCTAAGACTCGGGAGGAGTTTATGAATCTTATTCGTCATCAACGCTGACCTATTATAACTCTACCAACTGTGGACAATGTGTCAAAACTTCCAAGTAATGTCATATTGTTGCTGTAGGGCAGATTAAATCTGCCCGAACGCATGCGGTAAATCATTTTCGTGTGGATTCAATCTGTCCCTCCGGTCAAATGATAGGCATTTCATGTTGGCACAATCTTCCTGTGATAAATGAAATCCTATGCTTTGAGTACCACCCGGTCGCCTGCACGTTTGGCCATCTCTTTCAATAGTTCGCTCAAGTCTTTGTAGTGAGCCATAATTTCCAAGCATTTGTTGGCGTCTTGAGCCACTTCGGGCCTGCCTAATGCTTGCAATGTATGTTTCATTTCTTCTTCCAGTATGGCCAGTTTAAAGTCGATGATTTGATGCGGAACCAGTTCATGTAAACGCTCTTCATCCGTTATTATCTTTTGAGATTTAGAATGATATTTACTTAGTTGGTAACGGTCATTTATCATCTCTGCAGCCAATCTGCTGATGGTAGGATCGGGATGTGCCAGGAAATAACGCTCTGCCGTAAAGTTCTGGTCATGCAGATGACTCTCTGCTTCTGCCAATATTTTTCTATGTAATGGGTTGTGAAACTGTAACTCATCCTGTTTCAAGTCCATTGAAATATATTCTATCACTGTAAGTGGCGTTTCTGCATTCTCTTCTGTCTCTACATAACACATAATCCTTTCTCCATAGCGGATTAGAGTTTTTATCAGTAGTTGTTCTTTGGCATAGAATACATACTTTTCCCTTCCTTCTTCGGGAATGTAGGACTGGTATTGTGCTTCTACTTCCTCAGGTGGGAAAGGAGGAGGGGGAACGTTGTCCTCTGCTCCCATAGGAGGCGGGACCATATCAGCGGAAGGAGAAAGCATAAGGTTGTTGTCGGTCGCATCTTTCTCTTTCTTGATTTGTTCCAAATAGTTATCATCACGTTGCAGTAGATGCTTCTTTATCTCATTCAGGATAATCTGTTCGTTTACATTCAGAATGGTAGCACATTCCTTTACACAGGCATAACGAATCACATCATTGGGAATCAGTCCGATGCTTCTTGCCATATCAGCTATCAGACCGGCTCGCTTGACAGGATCTTTTTGAGCATCCTTTAGTAATAAGTTGGTTTTAAAACGAATGAAATTTTCTTCGTGATCGGCAATGTATTGCTTAAACTCTGTAGCATTGTGTTTTCGGGAAAAACTGTCAGGGTCATCTCCGTCAGGAAGGAGCAGGACTTTGATATTCATCCCTTCTGCGAGCAGCATGTCTATGCCTCGGATGCTGGCTTTTATACCGGCTTCATCACCGTCATATAATAACGTGATATTTGCAGTGAAACGATGGAGCAGGCGGATTTGTTGTTCGCTCAACGCAGTTCCCGAGTTGGCTACTACATTCTCCAATCCGCATTGATGCATGGCTATCACATCGGTGTATCCTTCTACCATGTAAACGCAATCAGCTTTAACAATGGCTGCTTTTGCTTGGAAGATGCCATATAGCTCTTTTCGTTTGCTGAATATTTCCGATTCGGGTGAATTGACGTATTTTTGATTGACTCCTTTGGTGCGGCTGTCCAACACGCGTCCGCCGAAGCCTAATACTTTTCCGCTGATGTTGAACCATGGAAAAATAACGCGCCCCCAAAAACGGTCGCGCAGACTGCCGTCTTCTTTTTCGTAACACAGGCCGGTCTTTATCAGGAATTCTTTTTTATATCCTTTGCGTAAGGCTTCTTGTGCCAATGCATCGTGTGCCGTGGTGCTGTAACCCAACTGGAATTTTTTCACGATGTCGTCGCGAATACCACGTTGGCGGAAATAGGTCATACCAATGGCTTTGCCATCAGCATGGTTATAGAGGATATTTTGAAAATAATCACGTGCGAATTCATTTACCACGAAGAGGCTTTCACGTACATTTTGTACTTCTTTCTCCTCATCGGTAAGTTCACGCTCTTTTATTTCTATATTGTATTTTTTTGCCAGCCAGCGCAGTGCTTCGGGGTAGGTCATCTGCTCGTGTTCCATCACAAAGTGAACCACGTTTCCTCCTTTACCACAGGCAAAACATTTGCATAATCCTTTGGCCGGTGACACGTAGAACGATGGAGTCTTGTCATCATGAAACGGGCAAAGCCCTACAAAGTTCACACCTCGCTTGCGTAGGGTGACAAATTCGGATACCACATCTACTATCTGTGCAGCGTCCAATATTCGGTCTATGGTGGGTTGGTCTATCATTGCGAATGCGAAGATAATAAAAAAACGCCGTCGGAGGTGAGCCCGATGGCGTTTTTAACGGAATATTATAATCAGGGATTATTTGATATTCGGATTCAGCTTGTTCCATTCGGAAACAGGGGGAAGAACACCCATCGCAATGACTTCGTCACGCAATGCGCAGAGGTGTTCATAACTTTTTTCCAGTGCGACTTCTTCTTCAGGGCTACCTTTTACGTCTTTCAAATGACAGCCGTCTTTGGTTATTGAGGTTTCCCAAGCCATCATGATGTGGTCAAACTTGCCATTTGATACATAAGTACCTGCCGGCCAGCGGAATGGTTTTCCTCCCATGGCGGCAGCAATCATTTCGATTGAAACGTATGAAGGACTTTGGAAAGAAGAACGTCCGCGCAGGTTGATGATATTTGCACCGCCTTTGGTTACTTTTTGCTGAATCTCAGCCCATTGTTCTTTAGTCAGTTCGGGAGTGCCGATGATATCGGATAAAGGCTTTCCGTTCACTTTTGCGGTGGAAGCGTAGACTGCCATCTGCTCACCGTGACCGCCATAAGTGCGGCAGTTTTCTACTTGGTCCATAGCGATACCGAAATGCTTGGACAGTTCGCTACGCAGGCGGGTAGAGTCAAGGGCGGCAAGAGTAGTGACCTGTGAAGGCTTCAGGCCTGAATATAATAAGGTAATCAGACCGGTGATATCGGCCGGGTTAAAGATGACTACGATATGTTTTACATCCGGACAATAAGCTTTTACATTTTTGCCGAATTCTTCGGCGATGGCAGCATTTCCTTTTAATAAGTCTTCACGGGTCATGCCTGCTTTGCGGGCAGCACCTCCCGAGTTTACAATATATTTAGCACCGGTCAGGGCTTCTTTTATATCGGAAGTGAACGTAATGTTCATGCCTTCAAAGCCACAGTGGAACAGTTCTTCTGCCACACCCTCCAAGCCCGGAGCATAAGGGTCGTATAAACAAATATTAGGAGTAAGGCCCATCATAATAGCGGTTTGAGCCATATTGGAACCGATCATTCCGGCAGCGCCTACGATTGTTAGTTTTTCGTTTGTTACAAATTCCATAATTTTTTTATATTTTAAAGTTTGTATAATATAAACGTTTTCGCAGGAGAGTATGTTTTCTCTTTCCGAGTACAAAGGTACGAAAGTTTTCGATAGGGTGTTTATTCTAAAATATTATATCGGATAATAGAATGTTATTAGTGAAAAAGGAACTGACTTCAAGCGTTATAAACTCCGTAATGTCTTATGTTGCTATGTTTGTACCCGATAGCCTTTATGGAAATGGTAATTACCGGAGTGTGTTGTCAGCCTGATGAAATTAGCTGAAACTCCTTAGCTATTCATTTGATGTCCTGATAGTTTCGTATAATGATGTGCTGCCACCGCTTCTGTATCTCCCTATTGATGGGAATGTAGCAGTGGTAGCACATTTGTTAGCCCCCGGGAAGAGTAATATAGCTTTTAAGTGCATCTACATATTCTTCAAAGGCTTCAACGCCTTTTGGGGTAATCTTACAAATCGTACAAGGCATTTTGCCTTTGAAGGTCTTAATGACTTCCACATATTCTGCCTTGTTCAGTTTGTCTATCTGTACACTCAGATTGCCTGCCGTTGCTCCTGTCTGTTGTTTCAGATAGCTGAATTCGGCTTCTTCCACCGAAACCAGTATTGACATAATGGCGAGTCGAAGCTCGGAGTGTAGCAATGGATTTAATTCTTTGAACATAGGTGCAGGTTATAATTTTTTTTGTTTACGGGCAGCATGGTTCAGTACATGTCCCGGGATAATCATCATGAAAATAAACACGGGTGCGAATATCAATATTTGGTTAAAACCCTGATAGAAGAGGCATCCGATGGAACTTAATGCTCCCAGTGTGCCACAAATTGTCACAGTTTTATAATTTATCACCAGTCCTGTCAATGTAGTGCCCATGCCCATCAACAGAAGAACAAGGAACAGGATGGGAAGTTTCCAGAAGAACATGGCGAGTAGGGATACCAAGAAGCCTGCCGTGCCGAATACTAGCCAAATGTAACTGATGACTTTGTCTAAATGACTTTTGACAGTCGGCTGCTGATTGCGTGCGGAGAGGTAGGTTCCTGTTCCTCCTATAATAGGGAGTATAAACCATAGATACTGCCAGTAATTATTCTGTGTGTTGGTTACCAGAAGCCAGACTAACAGGCTGACAAACACGGTGGTATATCCCCATAGCAGGAAAGGCATTCCACAATTTGTCTCCATTCTGCTTTTCGTATTCTGAATCATTTGAGCGATGAGTTCCAAACTCTCTTTCTCATTTAATTTTCTTTCTTCCATAATTTATTTGTTTTTAATAAAACCATTTGTTTGTTTCTTATCATTTTCTGTTTTTACAGGGCGCGCGGTCTGTTTTTATTTGGATGGTGCAGACGTGTCTTCGGAAGAAGTTTTTGATGCTTCTTTGTTGAGACGATGCCCCGGGATAATCATCATGATGATAAATGCGAAGGCAAATGCAGGGTATTTCAGGTCAAGTAGGCTTGGGTTCAGAATCTGGGCCAATGTCATTACCCCTATTGCCAGGCCGCATCCTGAACAGTTATATGTGAATTTGTCATTGATAATACTTCCGGTGATGCACATTCCCAATGAGACCAGTATTAAAATCATCGGTAAAATGAAAACCATCGTATTGAAGTAAAGAGCACAGATGATGCTGACACAGATACCGTATTCACCAATAATTTTCCAGATATTTTTTAATACTTTGTCAGTATAGGTTAATACAGGTTTCACTTCTTTTTTTAATTGCCAATACGTGATGGGATATCCGATGACCGGAATGGCAAACCACAGCCAATTCCATGTAGGATTGTCGGTAGAGAGGGTTAAAATGTATACGACAAGGGCAGTAACAGTGCATAGATACCCCCATAGTAAAAGTATGTTTCCGTTGCCTGTTTGGAGGTTTTTCTTGCTATTCTGAATCATTTGAGCGATGAGTTCCAAACTCTCTTTCTCATTTAATTTTCTTTCTTCCATAATGTTTTTCTTTTTAGTTTGTGATTGATTAATATTTGATGCTTTTCTCTATGGCTGTTATCAGCAGACTGATTCCCCAACCTGCTATAACCCATAATACCCACCAGTAATGTGGACTTGTAAACCAGTTTACGGCTACCAAAAACAGGTTTATCACCACATAATAGACTAATGACCAAGTGAGCCAATTCCAAAAATAACGGGCTCTTTGTTGGCATACCGCTTCAATTTGTTCTTCGGTTGGAACGGATTTCTCATTGCTCTGGTTTGTTTTCATTTTTTTTATGATTTATATGCTGAGTGATAAAAGTTTATCTTTAATGACTACTTTGCAAATATAATCTAGTTTATAATATAAACCAAATCCTAAGAGAACTTTTTTTGTTGTTTCTCACATTTTATATAAGTGCTTGTTTGTAAATGGTCTTTAGTTTATTTGGCTGTTTGCAAAATTTTTATTGATAGAAGGCCTCAGTTGTAAAGGGGAGACAAATGGGGCGAATTTTGGAATGAGATATTGCGGAACCTGAGGGGGGACAAATGAATCCAATCCGGATACGGGATATGACGGAGCCTGTCATAATGACATATATATGTGGGGGCTTATGCGTACGTCCGCGTAGGTCGATGCGTATATACGTGTAGGCTCATGCGTAC
>ERZ838118.636-NODE-636-length-48061-cov-40.262259_pt1 | contig 48061 bp, 38 predicted proteins | sample MGYA00519863_ERZ838118 | MGnify/ENA primary metagenome ERZ838118 (study PRJEB31850, sample SAMEA3708827) | human gut metagenome | biome: human gut; feature: human-associated habitat; material: faeces | place: China | collected 2014 ...
CCCCATTTCCTAAACAGTATACCATACTGTCTAACAAATGGGGTGCAGTTCAAAATGAGCAGCGGGCTTTTTGATTTATTCGTGATCGATGTTCTCTTTCGAGCGCTTATAGAAGCCAAACACAAGCAGGCCCGCGCCAGCAAACATTAGCAGGAAAACAGGCCACCATGTCTGGCCGGTCTGGATCAACTTGGGCGGTTTTGCAGAAACAGAGGAAGTCTCTTGCGTTTCTTTTATGGGAGATTCCTCTGGATCGCTTTCAGCCGAGCGTTCTTCCGCTGATTCTTCTGTTGATTCCTCCGTCGGTTCTGTTGGAGGTACGCTTGTAGTCTCCTCCGTGGAGGGTGGGTTGGGTTCATTCCCGGTGGTCCCTGGAACAATCGGCGGCGTCACGATCTCCTCTTGCGGGGGATCCACAGGCGGGATGGGGTCAATGGGCTCAATCGGTTCGGGATACAGAGGGCGTTCATATGTATTGGTAATGATGAAACCGCCCGTATCGCTGCGCTCAATCAAGGTCTCATAACCGGGCACAGCGTCTTCTGTTACGGAGTAGGTGCCTTCGGGCAGGTCCTCAAAAATATACGTCCAGCCCATATCTGCAGTCAGGTCTGCTTCTTTGACCTTTGCATCGCCGTTCCACAGAGAAACATGGATGCTTGCAGGGCGTTCCCACTTGTAATCGTTGACCCATTTCTTTTCCACCGGGACAGAGATCGTTACAGCGGGCACATCTGGCGTAGGTGTGGTCAAATAGGTATTGGTAATGATGAAGTTTCCGTCTGCATCCTGATAGTAGGTCGCTTTATATCCTTCTAGCGGCTGCTCGGTCACCGTGTAGTGATCCGGCGAAAGCGGAAGATCGGTGAAGGTATGCTGCCATCCATTTTCGCCGGTCAGCTCTGCTGTGCTTACAATATCCCCGGTGTCGCGTTCCTTCAGGTGAATCGTCACGCCGGAAGGCTGGGTGTCCTCATAGCCCGGATTATCCCAGGCTTTTTTTACCGAGATCGAATGGGACAGGGAGGTCGCTTCGCCGATGACCACGCCGCCGTTGGCACCAATACCGCCACCACCGTGCGAAGCCTGATTGCCTGTAATGATAAGCGATCCCGTTGCAGGAATCGACACACCGTCCGAAACAACGGATTTCAACGCCAATCCCTTTTTCTCATTCTGTACCCCTGTCACACGCTTGGCGTACTCAACCGTATTGTATCGGGTTCCCTGTCCGGATGTACCGCGATTTCCAGCGGGAGCGTACAGGAAGCCGTCGCTGAACCACTGGATCACTTTGCCATTGGGAAAATAATCCGGCAGGGTAACACCGCCGTTTCCGCCTGCGCCTGTCGCAACCTCTGGCGAAGCGAAGTCGTCGCCTGCCGATGCTGCCGTATTCCCATAGATCACGGCACCATTCTGCATATACAGCTTCGCATCACCTGTGGGGCAGAACCACAGACCGCCGCCTTGGTCCGCAGTATTCCCCGTGATCAGAGCGTTCTCAATGTGCAGGGTCGTATAGATTTCGGTATTGCCCTCACTGTAGACGCCGCCGCCATCGTAGGCGGAGTTGTTCTCGATTCGTCCTCCCAACAAAGAGACATAATTCGAGCAGGAGTAAATGCCGCCGCCGGAACAACGATACCCCGATGCTGTATTGTTCGAGATGGTACCGCCGTTCATCGTAAAGGCGGTGCCATGTTCTTCCGTTGGCAATTCATCCATAACTGCCACACCGCCACCGGCTCCGCCGTGTGCACAGTTGCCGGTAATGGTGCCATTGTTCAAAACAAACTCTGCAGAGTACTTTACAAAAACAGCACCCGTAGGTGTGGAGTACGGCGTATACGAGCGGCTTTCATTGTTGCTTAGGGTTCCGCCATTCATCGTAAAACGGGCTTTTGCGGCATTGCTGGAAGCCGTAAGGTAAACAGCTGTTCCACATTGGCCGCTGTTGTTGCAGATGGAGCCTCCGTTCATGGTAAACGTGCTTGCACCCAGCAGCAGTACTGCGGGGGAGGAGGAATCGCTGGAAGCGGTATTCGCGATGTTGTCCTGAATGGTGCCCCCATTCATGGTAAACGATGCGCCTTCTGTGACTCGGATCGAGGCGCTGTGTGCCCCGCGGATCTTATGGTTCTGGATGGTGCCGTTCTCCAAAATGAGTTCTGCACTTGAGCCGTTGTCCTCAATAACGCCCACGTCGTTCCCTTCCAGAGTGGACTTTTCGATTACAACATTGCCATCTATCGTCGTTTTGCCATGATTAACAAGAATGCTGCCAGTATTGTTCCAGCCGCCCAATGTCAGCGCGCCGGTCAGCGAAAGCTCACCGCCTGGTTCCACCACAAACAGATTCGTAAGATTCTCGTCCTTATTGCCAAAAATGTTGCAGTTCGCATTTGCAGTGATTTCGACCCGCTGCCCTGCGATTATCCTAACGGATTCATCCAAACGAATGTCTTTTTCAATTTCAATGGTGACTGGCGTTCCATTTGCCTGATCGACCGCCTGCTGTAAGCTCAAGGCATCTGCTGCAGCGGAGACTTTGTCGTTGTCAGCCGTCAGAGACGGGATGGTATATGTGACGGTAACCCCATCGATTTTCGGGATGGTCACATCCTCCCGACGATTGTTTACCGTGATCGTTTTTAGATTTGTACAACCAGCGAAAGCATTCGCAGGGATATCCTTGAGCCCTGAGCCGATCTGAATGGCATTGACCTCTTCACATCCACTGAATGCACTCGCACCCAGTTGAGTCAGGCTATCCGGTAGTGCAACGGTGCCGCTCAAAGAGGCCTTATAGAACATGTAAGTTCCGATGGAATTCAGCGTCTCCGGCAGCGAGATGGTTGAGATATCCGCCCAGATAAACGCCCAATCCCCGATCGATCTCAGCGTGGGGCAGGTAATGACCGAGGTGATATTAGGATCATAGCAGAATGCATGTCCCGGGATTACCTCCAGATTGCTCAGGTCAATCTCCCCGGACAACGCATCACACCCTTGGAAAGCGCCATATCCCATGGTGGTAACGCTGTGAAGGTCAACCGTCTCCAATGCCGAGCAGCCGTAAAATGCACGGTCTCCAATGGACGTGACCTGACTTAGATCCGGGATTTCCGTCAAGACTGTATCGGCGGTCTCGTGATTCTTCCAGTCTGTAACGCTTCCAAAGGCGCCGTTGTCAATGGCTGTAATGGTCCCCTTGGCCGTCACACGCTCCAAAGCGGAGCAGCCTGCAAACATATGGCTGGGGATCGTTGTAATGGAGGCCGGAAGCTCGATCGATTCCAGAGAAGTACACTCGCTGAAGGTGGAACCCTCTGTGATCGCAATGCCTTCCGGGAGCGTGATATCCGTCAGCGCCGATGCGCCGGAAAACGTGCCCGTCCCTGAGAGTTTTTGCAGGCTGCTGGGCAGATGGATGGTTGTCAAGTTCTTGCAGCCGGATACGACCGATCCCGAAGCAATCTCCTCCACGCCCTCCTCGAAGGTCAGAGTCTTCAATTCCGTCATGTTTTGCAGAATCGCTTTGAAAACTTTGACACTGCCCGGAATGGTGATCTCCGTTACATTTTTGAAGCTGGATAAATAGCCCCCCATGTCGGTCAGGGTATCCGGCAGCACCAGCGTAGTATAGTCCGAAGTTACACTGCTCGAAAAGGGTAAGCTCAGTTCGGTGACCGTATAGGGGTTCGGATCCTGCACGCCAGCATCGTCTGTGTAATAGATCGTACTTGGAAGGATGCACTCGGCTCCGCCGGAGGAGGAGGTCAGCCTCCGGATTTTTGCCGTGTAGTCCGTGTAGAGGTCCACCATGTACTCTGTACCAGACGACACATCGGTGTATGCGTAGTTTTCGTGCGCCATGGTTTTTCCGGCAGCCGGCAGCGCAATGTCGTCATCCATTTCTTCTTCTGACGCATCATCGTCATAATAAAAAAACGGATCTTCGGAAGCGATGGCTGCCTCCAATTCGCTGTCGATCTTCGGCGTTTCCTCCCACGAGTCCGGCACATCCTCCTCGGTTTCTGCATCGGAGGGGCCTGTTTCCCCCGGGTTCGTGCCTGACCTTGTTTCTTCGTCCGAGTCTTCCCGATCGTTCCGATCTTCGGCAGCATCCGTGTCTTGCACTTCGTCCTCCGGCTCTGTCTCCTCGATTGAATCGGCCGCCCTATCAATCTCGGTGTCGCTCGAATCGTTGGCATCTTCTTCTGCGATGACTTCCGCTGCGGTGTCGTCTACTTCTTCATCCAAGTCAAAGAAGATGATGTCGTCAAAAAGCTGTTCCGAGGAAGAGTAGCCGGAAGAGTAACTGTCGCCTGTGTAGTCGGCAATGTCCTCCCGGTCTTCGACGAAGTCGTCGTTTGTTGCTGCCATTGCAGGGAAAGCTCCCATCGAAATGCTCAGTGCGATACTCGTTGCGAGCAAGCCTGCGAGCAACCGTTTTTTCATTGCGGTATTCCTCTCTTTTGCGTTATCATTGTGTTCGTGTGCAGCAAACCGTATGCCACAAGGAGGAGTATACCACCTCAAAAAAATCGTGCAACATACCTATATGAAATATTTTTCCATATATAACGTATCATCGCGTAAAAAAAAAAAAAAATAACCAACAAACGTCTATTTCACGAAACAGACTTTCGTTGCAAAACTGGGGCGATGAAACGGTAAAAGCAGCATAAAGAGAAACGGCAAAGCAGATAAGAACCGCTTGGTTGCTTTGAAAAAGGCAACAATCAATCTTCCAGCCTGCTGTGGTCACAGCCGAGGCAGAGATAGCGCTCCATCTCCCCTCTCAGCACCATCTGTGCGTACTCCAAGGGCTTGTTATAGAGCAGCCAGTCCAGCTCTGCTCGCTGTGCCGGGGTGTTGCCGTATTCGTCCTCCACAGCGATGCAGTCGATGGCAAGAGTGGTGCCATCCTCGAACCGGGCTTCTACCCGGTTGGTGTCCATGTTGTAGCGGCAGGAAAGCAATTTTGTCATAGTCGTATCCTCCAAGACTTGATTTTTGGTGTGCGGTCACTCGAACCAATGCCGTCAAGCCGTTGTCGGATAAGTCGATTTTTCATTTGTCTGAGAGTAAGTGCACGGTTTCTACACGGTTTCTGCACGGTCGGTGTTATCCATGTCCGATGATGTAGGGCGCTGTATTGCATTGCAATCAGTGCCCTTTTTTGCATCAGGTGAGCAGTGCCAAGCGGAGCTTTGCCTTCATTTCCGGGTCGGCATGCTCGATCTGCCTCTGGCGTTTCACCGCATCCTCTTTGGTGGGAAAGCTCTCCCATTTGTCGCAGCTCTTGCCGTGCTCGTCCTGATAGGTGTATTATTTTTCAATTTCCTCTTGCAATTTTCGATTGCAGTTGTTATGATACGGGCAGGGAAAGAATGTGTAAAAAGTATCCTGCACAAGGCTGCAATGCGATTTTTACATGGAGGGGGCAGACGCATCATGTATGTGGATTGGGAGTACTACAAGATCTTCTATTATGTGGCGAAGTATCAGAACTTTACCAAGGCCGCGCGGGTTCTGGGCAACAACCAGCCCAACATCACCCACTCGATGAACCGGCTGGAAAGCCAGCTGAACTGCGTGCTGTTCATCCGCTCCAACCGGGGTGTGACCCTGACACCGGAAGGCGAGATGCTCTACTCCCGCATCGCTTCGGCGGCGGTGCAGATCCAGGATGCCGAGGAGGAACTGAGCGCCAGTGCCACGCTGGAGCACGGAACCATCAGCATCAGCGCCACCGAGACGGCGCTCAACATTTATCTTTCCAAAAAGCTGCGGGATTTCCATACCGAATATCCCGGCATCCGGCTGCGCATCTCGAACCACTCCACCCCGCAGGCGGTGCAGGCCGTGAAGAACGGCGAGGTGGACTTTGCCATTGTGAGCACCCCGGCGGAGATCGAGTCGGGGTTGAAAATGGTGGAGCTGAAGCCGTTTTACGAGGTGCTGGTGGGTGGCAGGACCTTCACCGCGCTGGCAAGTCAGAGCCTGACCCTGAAAGAGCTGCGCAGCTATCCCCTCATCTCCCTCAGCGACGAGAGCGTGACCCGCAGCCTGTACCGGCAGTTCTTCCTGGATCACGGCGCGGTCCTCAAGCCGGATACGGAAGCCGCCACCACCGACCAGATGCTCACGCTGGTCAAAAGCGAGCTGGGCCTTGCCTTTGTGCCGGAACCCATGGCGAAGGAAGCTCTGGAGCGGGGCGAGCTGGTGCAGCTCCACCTGCAGGAGATCATCCCGACCCGTTCGATCTGCCTTGTTTACGACCGCCACCGCCCGCTGAACACGGCGGCGCGGAAATTCCAGCAGATGCTGACTAAGGCAGACCCGCCCCGCCCGGCCGCATCAAAGCAGACCGAGAGCATCTCTTTTGTGTCCCAATAAAAGATGAGGCCGGGCGCTCACGGCACTGCCCTGGCTTCTGCCGGTTCTTCTAAGGCATAAAATAACCCCGGAGCGTTTGCTGTAATGCATCGCTCCGGGGTTTTGTGATATTATGGGTTACTGGCCGCAGGAGTGCCCGCCGCAGTGATGCTCACCGCAATGGTGGCCCTCGCCGTGGTCGTGGTGGTCGCAATGGGCGTTGGGGTCAAAGCGGAGCTTTCCGGCCAGATAGTCTGCAACTGCCGCGTCTGCCGGGCCGCTGATCCCGCCAAACAGCTGGATGCCTGCCTGTGCAAGGGCGTTCTGTGCCCCGGGGCCGATGCCGCCGCAGAACACCACATTGGCATTGTGCTGGGCCAGAAAGCCCACCAGTGCACCGTGGCCCTGCCCGTTGGTGGAAACGACCTCGCTGGCCGTCACCTGTCCGTTTTCGACCTCGTAGAACTTGAACTCTGCCGTGTGGCCGAAGTGCTGGAATACCATACCGTTTTCATAAGGAACTGCGATCTTCATGGGAATGTCTCCTTTTTTCTTTTCTTTTATTATAACATAACGCGGGAGACAATAAAACCCCGGAACAGGGAACTCTTTTGCGGAGCTTTCCCTCAATTACAGTTCTCCCGTTTTCAGTTTGGCCAGCACCTCGTTCAGGCTGGTGCATTCCATGGTGTACAGGCCGCGCATCTCATCGTCGGCGGGGAGCAGATCGGGCACCATGACGGTGACAAAGCCCCCGGCGGCACCGGCGCGGACACCGTTGTAGCTGTCCTCCAGCACCAGCGTATGGGCGGGGATGGTGCCCAGCTTTTCCGCCGCCAGCAGGAAGATCTCCGGGTCGGGCTTGGAGTGCTTGACCTGCTGGCCGGATACCAGCGCCTTGAAGTAGTGGGCCAGGCCCCAGTTGTTCAGGTTGCCCTCGATGACATGGACCCGGCTGGAGGAGGCCACCGCCATGGGGATGTGGTTGGCATCCAGCCAGGCCAGCAGCTCGTCCAGCCCCGGCTTTTTGGGCACTGGTTTCTGGAACTCCTCATCGGCCACCCGGTGCAGGCTGTCGATGATGGCGTTGGCATCGCAGTCCTCTCCGTAGAACTGCCGTACGATGTTACGGGAAGTTTCGCCTGCCGTGCCGCGTTCAGCCTCGGCAAGGCCTTCCTTGTACTCCAGCCCCAGCGCCGCCAGCGCCGGTTCCCAGAAAGTGGCCCACATCCGCTCGGTGTCGAACATCAGGCCGTCCATATCAAAAATCACGCCGTTGATCATAATGGATTGGTTCCCTTCTTGATGAGATAATACTTTGTCTAACCTCTCAGCCGTCGCTATCGCTCGGCAGGCACGGGTTGCGGCTCCCAGCATCCAATTTTATGTCTTGCTGGCCGCGGCTCCAACAGCAACGCCCTTTATCCGCCACTGGCGGCGGTTGTTGCTGTTGCTCCTAATAGGGGAGCCTTTGGCAAAACTGGAAACCTGCCCGGACTGCCAAGGCCTCCCCTACTAGGGGAGGTGGCAAAACCGATAGGTTTTGACGGAGAGGTTTAACAGCAGGGGCCGCTGTGGGAGAAGCCTGCTTACAGCAATAATATCACAATTTGCGACAACTTACAGCCCCCAAACATGAAAGATTTTGCGTTTCCTTGCAAATCCGGCTCATACTACTATAATAGAAAACAACATTCGGCATTTCAGGTGCGGGCGCGTGCCGCGCAAAATCTGCTGTGTGAGATCAGAAAAGAGGGAAATATATCATGTTGGATATCAAGATCACTCGTACCACTTCTCCCAAGGAGAAGCCTCAGGACGAGACCAAGCTGGGCTTCGGCAAAAAATTTACCGACCACATGTTTGTGATGGATTATACCGAGGGCGAGGGCTGGCACGATGCCCGCATCGTCCCCTATGCACCCTTCCCGCTGGACCCGGCCACGGTGGTGTTCCACTATGCGCAGGAGATCTTTGAGGGCATGAAGGCTTACCGCACCGCGGATGACACCATTCAGCTGTTCCGCCCTGATTGCAATGCAAAGCGTTTCCAGGATTCCGCCGACCGTCTGTGCATCCCCAAGATCCCGGAAGAGGATTTTGTGCAGGCTGTTGAGGCTCTGGTGGATGTGGAGCGCGACTGGGTGCCCCATACCGATGGTGCTTCCCTGTACATCCGTCCCTTCATTTTTGCAAACGATGTGGGTCTGGGCGTGCACGCTTCCAAGCACTATATCTTCTGCATCATCTGTGCTCCCTCCGGCGCTTACTACGCCGAGGGCATCAACCCCGTCCGCATCTACGTTGAGGATGAATACATCCGTGCCGCTCCCGGCCTGACCGGCTTCACCAAGTGCGGCGGCAACTACGCTGCTTCCATCAAGGCCGGTGAGCTGGCCGAGGAGCAGGGCTACGCACAGGTGCTGTGGCTGGACGGTGTGGAGAAGAAGTACGTTGAGGAAGTCGGCAGCATGAACATCATGTTCAAGATCGACGGAAAGGTCTACACCGCTGCAACCGTCGGCACCGTTCTGCCCGGCGTTACCCGCCGCAGCTGCATCGAGCTGCTGAAGGATTGGGGCTATGATGTCATCGAGGGCAAGCTGGCCATTGCGGACATCATGCAGGCCGCCCGTGAGGGCAAGCTGGAAGAGGTCTTCGGCACTGGTACCGCCGCAGTCGTCTCCCCTGTCAAGGAGCTGGTCTGGAAGGGTGAGCACGCCTACATTGGCGATGGCAAGATCGGCCCTGTGACCCAGAAGCTGTACGACACCATGACCGGGATGCAGTGGGGCAAGATCCCCGATACCAAGGGCTGGATCGTTCCGGTTGAGAAGAAGTATTGATCCTTCCCGCGCTTCTCTCTGTTCAGAATTTTTGCAAACGCCGCTGGGTGGGAATGCCGCCGGGCGGCGTTTGCCGTATCATGGGTTTTGTCTCCCGATTGCTTTTCCGCCTGCACAGTGCTAGACTATGTGCAGAAAAACAGAAACGAGAGGGAACTGGAATATGGTCAAAAAATGGAGCGTCAGCTATCCTGCGGTGAACGGTGTGGAGCAGCGCCGGGTGTATGTCTACCTGCCCACCATGTACGAAGCCGACCCGGAGCGCCGGTATCCGGTGCTGTATATGTTCGATGGCCAGAATGTGTTCTTTGATGCGGATGCCACCTACGGCAAGAGCTGGGGCGTGGCGGATTATCTGGACTACACCGATACCCCGCTCATCGTGGCGGCAGTGGAGTGCAATGCAGGCCCCAACAACGAGCGCCTTGTGGAGTATTCGCCCTACCGCTTTGATGACCCGACCTATGGCCACTTTGACGGCAAGGGGCAGGCGACCATGAGCTGGTTCATCCACCGGTTCAAGCCCTTCATTGACCACAATTTCCGCACCCTGCCGGACCGGGAGCACACGTTCATCGGCGGCAGTTCCATGGGCGGCCTGATGAGCCTGTACGCCCTGCTGCAGTATAACGATACCTTCAGCCGCGCGGCAGCTCTGTCGCCGTCGATCTGGGTGTCCCCTGAAAAGCTCAGCGGTCTGGTGGGCCGCGCAAAGCTGGAGCCCGGCACGGTGCTCTACATGGACTACGGTTCCCAGGAGATGGGCAGCCACGAGGGAATGCGCAGGGAATTTGCCGAGATGTGCAGCAAGATCATGGTCCGGGGCATCCACCTGACCAGCCGCCTGGTGCCCGGCGGCACCCACAGCGAAGCCAGCTGGGAAAAGCAGCTGCCGTTCGTGTTCCATACACTGATGTATGAACTGGACTGAACCTCTCCGTCATCCCTTCGGGATGCCACCTCTCCTGGTAAGAGAGGCGCGGAGCGCCTGAGAGGTTTTTTTATAGAGGAGGGAACTACATGGAAACACAATACTTCAAGGATTACAGCCCCGCACTGGGCCGGGAGATGGAATGCAAGGTCTACGGCCATGCGGGCCGCCCCATGCTCTTTATTCCCTGTCAGGATGGCCGTTTCTTCGACTTTGAGGACTTCCACATGGCCGGTACGCTGGCTCCGTGGATCGAATCCGGGCAGATCATGGTCATCTCCATCGACACCATCGATCAGGAGACCTGGTCCGACACCAACGGCGACCCCTACTGGCGGATCCGCCGCTATGAGCAGTGGATCCGCTACATCGTGGAGGAAGTCGTGCCCAAGATCCAGTATATCGCCAAGGAGCGCAACGGCTGGGACAGCCTCCCCGGCGTGATCGCCTTTGGCTGCAGCCTGGGCGCGACCCATGCCGTCAACCTCTACCTGCGGTTCCCCTATCTTTTCGATGGCTGTCTGGCCCTCAGCGGAATCTACACCGCAAAATACGGCTTTGGCGATTACATGGACGAGGTGGTCTACCAGAACTCCCCCGTGGACTATATGGCCAACTTCCCCACCGATCACCCCTATATGGATCTCTACCGCAGCAGGAAAGCGGTCATCTGCTGCGGTCAGGGCGCTTGGGAGCAGCCCGATACCACCCGGCAGCTCAAGCAGATCTTTGAGCAGAAGGGCATCCCTATCTGGGTGGACCTGTGGGGCTATGATGTCAAGCACGACTGGGATTGGTGGTATCAGCAGGTCGTATATTATATGCCTTATATTCTTGGATAAAAGAGGAATCATCAAGCTATGCAGAACTTTATCTTTATCTCCCCCAATTTCCCCACCAACTACTGGCAGTTCTGCCGGGAGCTGAAAAACGACGGCATGAACGTGCTGGGTATCGGTGACCAGCCCTATGATGAGCTGAAGCCGGAGCTGAAAGACAGCCTGAACGAATACTATAAGGTCGGCAGTCTGGAGAATTATGACGAGGTCTACCGGGCGGTGGCGTTCTTCGCCTTCAAGTATGGCCGCATCGATTGGCTGGAATCCAACAACGAGTACTGGCTGGAGCGGGATGCGGCCCTGCGCACGGACTTCAACATCAGGTCCGGCTTCCGGACTGAGGATATGCCCCGCATCAAGTACAAGAGCAAGATGAAGGAGTATTACCAGAAGGCCGGCATCGCCACCGCACGTTACCACATGGTGGACGACCTGGAAAGCTGCAGGAAGTTCATCGACGAGGTGGGCTATCCGGTGGTGGTCAAGCCGGACAACGGTGTGGGTGCCTCCGATACCCATAAGCTGTCCAGCGATGAGGAACTGAAGCACTTCCTGCTCTACAAGAGCACCTATCACCCCGATCTCGCCTACATCATGGAGGAGTTCGTCCACGCCGAGGTCAACAGCTACGATGCCATCATCGACGGCAGCGGCAACCCCATCTTTGAGGCGGGCAACGTCAGCCCGGTGTCCATCATGGACATCGTCAACGACAACGATAACTCCATTTACTATATCATCAAGGACCTGCCCGAGGATACCCGCGCCGCCGGACGTGCCGCCGTCAAGAGCTTTGGCGTGAAGAGCCGATTCGTCCACTTTGAGTTCTTCCGCATGACCGAGGATCAGGCCAGCATGGGCAAAAAGGGCCAGCTCGTGGCACTGGAGGTCAATATGCGCCCCTGCGGCGGCTTTACCCCGGATATGATCAACTTTGCCCGCTCCACCAACGTGTACAAGATCTGGGCGGATATGATCGCCTTCGGTGGCACGGATATGCCGGTGGGCGAGCACTACTACTGCCCCTTTGCGGGCCGCCGCGATGGCAAAAACTTTGTGTACAGCCATGAGCAGATCATGCAGAAGTACCAGAAGAATATGCGGATGGTGGACCGCATCCCCGAGGCTTTGTCCGGTGCCATGGGCAACCAGATGTACGTTGCAACCTTCTCCACCCGCGAAGAGATGGAGCAGTTCTACTCCGATGTTCTGGCCGTGAATGACCCCATCAACACCAAGGTGCAGAAGGAGCTGGCCGAGGTGCTGGCACTGGGCGAGCCCACCACCACCGCCCTCACCGAAAAGCCGAACCTCTCCCCCGCCGTGAAGCCCACCACGGCTGTGACCAAGACGCGCAGCCGGAAAAAGTAAGTGCATAGAATTTAGCTTGAACCAGGAGCTGCCGGACATTTCTCTGCCCGGCGGCTTTTTGCTGCACTTTTTTCACGGTGCACAAAAAACAATACGCTTTTTTGGGTATCGTGCGAATAGACACAGCAAAGAACCTTTGGTATTATAAATTCGTAAAAACAAGACGTTACTCCTCGGAGGCGCTACTTGCATCGAATTCCCTTTCCAAAACAAGGGGAGTAGTGTAAGTTGCTGCGTTCGGGTTTTTTCTTTTTGTCCGAAAATTCGATGCAGGGAGTAGAACGGTATGAAAATCATCCGACAGATCAACAACAATGCCGCCCTGGCACTGGACGGAAACGGCAAGGAGCTGGTGGTGCTGGGCCGGGGGGTCGGGTTCCCCAAAATGCCTTACGAGCTGACGGATCTTTCCCGCATCGAGCGAACGTTTTACGACGTGAACCCCAAATATTTTGGCATGGCGGCCGATCTGCCCCGCCCGCTGGTGCTGGCCTGCGCCGAGATCACGGAGCGGGCTGAGATTGAGCTGGACTGTGCGCTGAATCCAAACCTGCCCTTTACCCTGGCCGACCACCTGAACTTTGCGGCGGAGCGGCTGCGAAAGGGCATCGAAATCTCGACCCCGCTGGCCTACGATGTGCGCCACCTGTACCCCAAGGAGACAGAGCTGGCCAAACAGGCACGGGAGCTGCTGGCGCGGGAAGCCGGGCTGAAGCTGCCAGACAGCGAGGTGGTGAACATTGCCCTCCACCTCATCAACGCCGAGGCGGAAGCGGGCGATATGCACTCCATGATGATGACGCTCAAGGCCCTTTCGGACGTGGACGGCATCGTGGAGAAACAGCTTGCTATTACGCTCAACAAAGAGAGCTTTTCGTATTCCCGGTTTTCCATGCATCTGCGCTACCTCATCCAGCGGCTTGCCTCCGGCAGGCAGGTGGAGGAGCGGATCAGCGGGATGCTGGCCCAGATGCGGCGGGAGTACCCGCAGGTGTATCAGTGTGCCCGCGCCATCGCGGACTATTTCCAAGCCACTTGGAATTGGCAGTGCAACGATGAGGAGATCGTATACCTTATGTTGCACATCAGCCGTTTGCAGGAGAAGCATGAGGCCTGAACCAGCCCCGCTGCCTTGCCCACCTTTTTGCATGAATCCGCTCAATGGCGCGCGTTGGGCGGTTCAGAAGATATTGACCGAGAGGGAGGTCCTCTGCCATGGATCGTGAACAGTTCCTGGAGCAGCTGGCTGCTCCGGCCGGCGGAAAAGAAAATATAGGCCTGTGTGATTTCCGCAGCGGCTGTCTGTCCGTTACCGTAAAGGACCGCAGTGTGATCGACCTCAACGCGATCCGCGGGCTGCCCGGTGTGGCTGACGCAGAGCTTCTGCGCAGCAGGCTCCGGATCACCCTGGATCAAACCATCATGGAGGAATTGCAAATGGCAAAAAAAGAAGATTACGGCGCATTGGCAAAACAGATCCTCAGCCTGGTGGGCGGTGCCGAGAATGTGAGCAACGCCACCCATTGTGCCACCCGTCTGCGCTTTAACCTGAAAGATGAATCAAAAGCCGATACCGATGCCATCAAGGGCCTGGCCGGTGTTGTGGGCGTTGCCCAGGCAAACGGCCAGTATCAGGTGATTATTGGTGCCGAGGTCACGCAGGTGTACGAGAAGCTCAGCGGGATGCTGGGCACCGCCCCTGCCGCCGCAGCCCCCGCCCCCAAGGGCAAGTGGTACGACCGTGTCATCGACACCCTGACCGGCATCTTTACCCCCATCCTGCCCCCGCTGACCGCAGCAGGCATGATCAAGGCCGTGCTGGCCATCCTGGTGGCGTTCAAGCTGGTCAGCAATACGTCCAGCACCTACCAGGTCATCAACTTCATGGGCGATGCCACGTTCTATTTCCTGCCCATCCTGCTGGCTAACTCGGCGGCGAAAAAGCTGGGCTGCAACCCCTACCTGGCCATGATGCTGGGTGGCATCTTGATCCACCCCAGCTTTGTGAACCTGGTGGCTGCCTCCAAGGAAAGCGGCGAGGCCATCACCATCTTCATGCTGCCCATCTATAACGCCTCCTATTCTTCGTCCGTGATCCCCATCATCCTGGGCGTGCTGCTGATGTCCAAGGTGGAGCCCTGGGCTACCCGCATCTCCCCCAAAGCCATCCGCTTCTTTACCGCTCCGCTGCTGACCATGTTCATCTGCGGCATTGCCACCCTGTGTGTGCTGGGCCCGGTGGGCTATGTGGTCTCCAACGCCCTGGCCGCTGTGATCAATGGCCTGAGCACCCTGGCACCTTGGCTGGTGCCCACCATCGTCGGCGTGTTCCTGCCGTTCCTGGTCATGACAGGTACCCACCACGCCCTGACCCCCATTGGCATCAACAACCGTATGACCATCGGCTTTGATACCATCATCTATCCGGGCCAGCTGGCCTCCAACGTGGCACAGGGCGCTGCTGCTCTGGCCGTTTCCATCAAGACCAAGGACCCCGAACTCAAGCAGCTGACCTCCGCCACCGGTATCACTGCCGTCTGCGGCATCACCGAGCCGGTCCTGTTCGGCGTTACCATGAAGATCCGCACCAACATGATCGCAGCCATGGCTGGCGGCGGCGTGGGCGGCTTCTTTATGGGCCTGATGAACACCAAGAACTACTCCGGCGGCTCTCCCGGTCTGCTGACCCTGCCCAGCTACATTGGACTGGATACCTCCATGTCCAACTTCTACTATGCCTGCGCCGGTGCAGCCATTGCCTTTGTGGTGGCCTTTATCGTCTCGTTCGTCCTGTTCCGTGACGAGAAAAAGAACTGATCCCCGGACGCTGCAACATTAGGGAGGAACCTGTATGTATTTCCCGAGAAATTTCCTCTGGGGCGGCGCAACGGCCGCAAATCAGTGCGAGGGTGCCTATCTGGAAGATGGCAAGGGCCTGTCCATCCAGGATGTGCTGCCCAAGGGCTTCAAGGTCATCACCGAGGAGCCGACCCCCGACAACCTCAAGCTGAAAGGCATTGATTACTACCACCGCTACAAAGAGGACATCAAGCTCTTTGCGGGCATGGGGTTCAAGGTCTACCGCTTTTCCATTGCGTGGAGCCGCATTTTCCCCACCGGTGAGGAAGCACAGCCCAACGAGGCGGGCCTGAAGTTCTACGATGATGTCATTGACGAGTGCCACAAGTACGGCATCGAGCCGCTCATCACCATTTCCCACTACGAAACGCCCCTGGCCCTGGCCCGCAAGTACAACGGCTGGAGCAACCGCATCATGATCGACCTGTACCTGAAATACTGCCAGGTCCTGTTTGAGCGGTACAAGGGCAAGGTGAAGTACTGGATCACGTTCAACGAGATCAACTCCATTTTGCACCAGCCCTTTGTCAGCGGTGCCATCCTGACCCCCAAGGCCCAGCTGAGCAACCAGCAGCTGTATCAAGCCATCCACTACGAGCTGGTGGCCAGCGCCAAGGCTGTGCAGCTGGCCCATAGCATCGACCCGGAGTACAAGGTGGGCAGCATGATCCTGGCCGTTACCATCTACCCGCTCACCCCGAACCCCGATGACATCATCGAGGTGATGGAGCTGGACAACGAGGTGTACCTGTTCTCGGACGTGCAGGCCCTGGGTGCCTATCCCTACTACGCCAAGCGGGTGTTTGAGGAAAAGGGCGTGCAACTGGAGATCAGCGATGAGGACCGCGAAGCCCTGACCCACACTGTGGACTTTGTTTCGTTCAGCTACTATTCCAGCAACTGCGCCGCCGCCGACCACTCGCTGGGCGAGCCCACCGGCAGCAACATGGTCCCCACCCTCAAGCGCAATCCGTATTCCAAGGTCAGCGAGTGGGGCTGGCAGATCGACCCCAAGGGCTTGCGCTACACCCTGAACCGGCTGTACAGCCGCTACCACAAGCCCCTGTTCATTGCCGAAAACGGCTTGGGTGCCAACGACACCCTGGTGCCGGACGGCCACGGTAGCTTTACGGTGGAGGATGATTACCGCATCCGCTACATGAACGACCACCTGGTGCAGGTCAGCGAAGCGTTGCACGACGGCGTGGACGTGATGGGCTATACCAGCTGGGGCTGCATTGACCTGATCTCCTGCTCCACGGCGGAGATCAAAAAGCGCTACGGTATGATCTATGTGGACCTGAACAGCGACGGCTCCGGTACGCTGGAACGTTACAAGAAAAAGAGCTACGAGTGGTACCGCCGCGTGATCGAATCCAACGGTGAAAGCCTGGAACCTGATCCGGAGAAACCAATCGTCCTGTAAACACACGTTTCTCATAGGGTGCCCTGAAACGGCACTTCCTCCTTTCAGACCCGCTGTGTGGCGTATGCTGCCCGGCGGGTCTTTGTTGTGCACAAAAATTTGTCCCCTGCTTCAGAATGTGATATACTGTTCCCAAAGAAAGAGAACGAGGTATTGCTGTTATGAAAATTCCTGCAAATGGCTTCACCCACGCCGGCAAGTTCCATGCGGACGACGTGTTTGCAACGGCGCTGCTGCAGATCATCCGGCCGGACATCAGGATCACCCGCGGCTTTGTGGTGCCGGACGATTTCGACGGCATCGTGTATGATATCGGCTTTGGCATGTTCGATCACCATCAGGAGCCCCGCGAGTACCGCGCCAACGGCATCCCCTATGCGGCTTTCGGCCTGCTGTGGCGGGTGCTTGGCCCGGGGCTGGTGGGGGAGCGTCAGGCCCGGCTCATCGATGAAAACTTTATCCAGCCCCTTGATCTGAACGATAACACCGGCGAGCAGAACAGCCTGTGCGATGCCATCGGCTTCTTCAACCCGGTGTGGGATTCCAAGGAGGATCAGGACACCTGCTTCTTCAAGGCGGTGGCTGTGGCAAAGCAGATCCTGGAAAACCAGATCGAGAGCGCAAACGCCGTGAACCGCGCCGACGAGAAAGTGCAGCAGGCCTATAAGAATTCCCGGGACGGCATCGTGATCCTGCCCTGCTACCTGCCCTGGAAAAATGGCCTGTACAAGACCGATGCCCTCTTCGTCATCTACCCCAGCCAGCGCGGCGGGTGGAGCGCCCAGTGCGTGACCGACCACAAGACCAAAAAGCCGAAGCTGCCCTTCCCCCAGAGCTGGGCGGGCCAGCCGCAGGAGGTCATTGAGCAGAAGAGCGGCATCGAGGGCATCAGCTTCTGCCACGCCAGCCGGTTCCTCATCACCGCAAAGGATAAGGAGACGGCGCTGGCCGCCTGCCGTCAGGTGCTGAAAAACAACGGGAGACTGTAACATGGCGGCGGAAACGGAAAAAGAAGAGCGGGCCTATGTCTATATGGTGCGCTGCGCAGGCGGCCAGCTCTACACGGGCTGGACAAATAACCCGGCCAGCCGCCTGCACGCCCATAAGAGCGGGAAGGGGGCCAAGTGCACCCGTGCGCTGGGGGCACAGCGGTTCGCGTATCTGGAACGGTGCACAGACAAATCTGCCGCCCTGCGCCGGGAAGCAGCCCTGAAAAAGCTGACCAAGGCGCAGAAGGAAACCCTGTGCGCCGAATGGGCTGAGAAGAACCTGCCCCGGCTTTCGCTGGCCACCCGGGCCGATGCGGCGGAGATCCTGGACATCTACAACTGGTATGTCCTGCACCATACCGCCACCTTTCAGGTAACGCCTTCTTCCCTGCCGGAGTATGAGGACTGGGTGGACAGCACCCGTGCGCTGATCCCTCTGCTGCTGGCCCGGGATGGGGACGGTAAGCTGCTGGGCTATGCCTGCGCCCACCGCTACCACCCCCGGGAGGCCTACGACTGGGCTGTGGAGAGCACCATCTACTGTGCCCCCGATGCCCGGGGCTTTGGTGTGGGGGATACCCTCTACCGCGCCCTGCTGGATATTCTGGACGGGATGGGATACTGGAATGTCTACGCCCTTGTGGCAGACCCCAACCCCGCCAGTGAGCGTATCCATGCCCGCCTGGGCTTTACCTGCGTGGGCCGTGAGCCCCACACCGCCTATAAGTTCGGCTGGCTGGGCCTGTCCACCTGGTGGCTGCCCCTGCGCAGGGGAAATGAAAAGCCGGAGCCCACCCACCCGCTGACACAGGAACAGATGGAGGAGATCCTGGAAAGATACCAGGCATAAAGAAAGCGTCCTTCGGGGCGCTTTTTTGCATCTCATATATACATTTTAACTGCATAAAATTTGAATATAAACAAATAATACTGCATAAACATACAAAGTGTAACAAATCCTGCCGCAAATGCGCGGCATGTTTGGCGGTTTTCAGCATTGACGGAAAAGCCGCGCTGCGTATAATAAAATCATCAACCGCAAATCAAAGACAGAGGATGCGAAGGGAAAGTGCGCATCAGGATACAAAAGTGTATTTTTATTAAAAGGAGCGCGTTTATTATGAAAAAGGAAAACATCAAAAAAGTCGTGCTGGCCTACTCCGGTGGTCTGGATACCTCCATCATCATTCCCTGGCTGAAGGAAAACTACAACAACTGCGAAGTCGTCGCCGTTTCCGGTGACGTGGGTCAGGGCACCGAGCTGGACGGCCTGGAGGAAAAGGCCAAGGCTACCGGCGCTTCCAAGCTGTACGTTCTGGATCTGAAGAAGGATTTTGTGGAGAACTACATCTTCCCCACCCTGAAGTTCGGTGCAAAGTACGAGGATTACCTGCTGGGCACCAGCTTTGCACGCCCCTGCATTGCAAAGGCTCTGGCCGATATCGCCATCAAGGAAGGCGCAGATGCCATCTGCCACGGCTGCACCGGCAAGGGCAACGATCAGGTGCGTTTTGAGCTGACCCTCAAGGCCCTATGCCCCGATATGGCCATCATTGCTCCCTGGCGTGAGTGGGACATCAAGAGCCGTGACGAGGAGATCGACTACGCCGAGGCTCACCACATCCCCCTGAAGATCAACCGCGAGACCAACTACTCCAAGGACAAGAACCTGTGGCATCTGAGCCACGAGGGCCTGGATCTGGAGAGCCCCGCCAACGAGCCCCAGTACAACCACCCCGGTTTCCTGGAGCTGGGTGTCAGCCCTGAGCAGGCTCCCGACACCCCGACCTATGTGACCATCCACTTTGAAAAGGGCGTTCCCACTGCCGTGGACGGCAAGGAGATGGGCGCTGTGGAGCTGGTGGAGTACCTGAACAAGCTGGGCGGCGCAAACGGCATCGGCCTGCTGGATATCGTGGAGAACCGTCTGGTGGGCATGAAGAGCCGCGGCGTGTACGAGACTCCCGGCGGTGCCATCCTGTACAAGGCCATCAATGTTCTGGAGACCATCACCCTGGACAAGGAGAGCGCACACCTCAAGGAGCAGCTGGCTCAGAAGTATGCCGACATCGTCTACAACGGCCAGTGGTTCACCCCGCTGCGTGAGGCTCTGGATGCTTTTGCCAACAGTCTGGCAAAGACCGTGACCGGCGATGTAAAGCTGAAGCTCTACAAGGGAAACATGATCAACGCCGGTGTCACCTCTCCGTTCACCCTGTACGATGAGCAGACTGCTTCCTTTGGTGAGGACGAGGATTATAACCAGGCAGATGCAGCAGGCTTCATCAACCTGTTCGGCCTGTCCATCAAGGAGCGCGCAAAGCTGTCCAAGAGCTGGCCGAAGATCGAGGACTAAGCGGCTGATCCACCGGGATCACACAAAGCCAATTTTCTCTCCGGTGTGTTTTCTACACTTTCACAACGGAGTTCCAAAACCGGCATAGTTGCCGGCGGCACCGCCGCAGGAGCGTTTTCCCCTGCGGCGGCTTTGCCGTTTATAAAGGAAATGTATGCTTGTGGTCAGGCCCGTCTCTGTACAACCTCTCAGCCTTCGCTGGCGCTTGGCAGCTCCCCTGGTAGGGGAGCCCTTGGCATAAGATTTATTTTTCGCAATAATCGCTGACGCTCCAAAGCCAATGCCTGCCACAGGGCAAACAGGAGCGAAGCGTCAACCCCCGAAAACGCGATGGTATGCCAAGGCCTCTCCTACTAGGAGAGGTGGCATCGAGCGAAGCGATGATGACGGAGAGGTTGTACGGAGGAGAAGCTTTCCGTAAGATAAAGATACTTTACGAGATAGAGGGACAATAACGATGGCAGAACAATTATGGAAGGGCCGCTTCTCCAAGGCGGTCGATTCACGCGTCAATGATTTCAACTCCTCCATCCGCTTTGACCAGCGGATGATCGCGCAGGATATGCGCGGCAGCGGGGTCCACGCCGCCATGCTGGCCAAGCAGGGCATCATCTCCGAAAAGGACTGCGAGGATATCCTCAGCGGGCTGGCCTCCATTGCCGACGATCTGGCAAGCGGTGCGCTGGAGATCGACCCCAACGCCGAGGATGTGCATACCTTCGTGGAGCAGACCCTGACCGCCCGCATCGGCGATGCAGGTAAGCGCCTGCACACCGGCCGCAGCCGCAACGATCAGGTGGCGCTGGATATCCGCCTGACCCTGCGGGACTACAGCCACACTCTGCAGGCTTACATCGTGGAGCTCATCAAGGTCATCTGCAGGAAGGCGGCGGAGAATACCACCGCTGTCATGCCCGGCTACACCCACCTGCAGCGCGCCCAGCCCATCACCTTTGGTCATGCGCTGATGGCCTACGCCTCCATGCTCCTGCGCGACCTGCAGCGCTTTGAGGATGCCACTGCCCGCATGGATGCCCAGTGTCCGCTGGGCTCCGGCGCTCTGGCCGGTACCACCTACCCGCTGGATCGTCAGTTCACCGCCGAAAAGCTGGGCTTTGCCGCACCCTGTGCCAACAGCCTGGACGGCGTTTCTGACCGCGATTTCTGCATTGAGCTGGCCAACGCCATCTCCATCTGCATGATGCATCTGTCCCGCCTTTCCGAGGAGATCATCCTCTGGTGCAGCTGGGAGTTTAAGTTCATCGAGCTGGACGATGCCTTTACCACCGGCTCCTCCATCATGCCCCAGAAGAAGAACCCCGATGTCACCGAACTGATCCGCGGCAAGACCGGCCGCGTCTACGGCGACCTGAACACCCTGCTGGTGATGATGAAGGGCATTCCTTTGGCTTACAACAAGGATATGCAGGAGGACAAGGAAGCCATCTTCGATGCAGTGGATACGCTGGAGCTGTGCCTCAAGACTGTCACCCCCATGCTGGACACCATGAAGACCCTGCCTGCCAACATGCGCCGCGCTGCCGCCAAGGGCTTTATCAACGCCACCGACTGCGCCGACTACCTGACCAAGAAGGGGATGCCCTTCCGGGATGCCTACAAGCTGACCGGCTGCATGGTCTCCGACTGCATCGCAAAGGATAAGACCCTGGAGGAACTGACCCTTGGCGAGTTCAAAGGCTACAGCGCCCTGTTCGAGAACGATATCTATGATGCCATCGACCTCATCAAGTGCTGTGAGGGCCGCACCAGCTACGGCGGCCCCAGCGAGGCCAGCGTCAACAACCAGATCCGGCTGGCCATGGACCAGCTGGCCGCATGGGAGGCGAACAACGCATGAGCGTAAAGGTCTTTATCGACGGCTCCGCAGGCACCACGGGTCTGCGCATTGCCGACCGTCTGGCTGCCCGGCCCGAAATTGAACTGCTCTCCATCTCCGAGGAGGGCCGCAAGGACGTGAACGAGCGGGCAAAGGTCATCAATTCGGCTGACCTCGCCTTCCTCTGCCTGCCGGATGCCGCCTCCAGAGAGGTCATGCCCCTGCTCCGTCCGGATGTCAAGGTGCTGGATACTTCTACGGCTTTCCGCACGGATCCCAACTGGGTCTACGGCTTCCCGGAACTCAGGGGCCAGAAGGAAAAGATCAAAAATGCCTGCCGCGTGGCGGTGCCCGGCTGTTATGCCAGCGGGTTTATCAGCATTGCCCGCCCGCTGGTGGAGCTGGGCCTTGCCCCGGCGGATTATCCGTTCAGCTGCACCGGCATTTCCGGCTACTCCGGCGGCGGCAAAAAGATGATCGCCGATTACGAAAGCCCCGACCGTCCGGCCCACAGCAAGCTGGATGCACCCAAGAGCTACGGCCTGAGCCTTGCCCATAAGCATCTGCCCGAGATGCAGAAGATCAGCGGGCTGGCAAACCCGCCCGCCTTTGTGCCTGTGGTCTGCGATTATTACAGCGGGATGCAGGTGCTGGTGCCCTTCCAGCCGGTCTGGGGCGGTGCCGAAAAGGTGGCCGCAGGGCTGGCGGAGTATTACAGGGATGCCGCCACCATCAAGGTGCACGCCCTGAATGAGCCGCTGCCCGAGAATGGCCTGTACTCCAACGCCATGGCCGGTACCGACCGCATGGAGCTGTACCTGACCGTGAACGCCGCCGGGGATCAGATGATGCTGGTCTCCCTGTTTGATAATCTGGGCAAGGGCTCGTCCGGCGCGGCAGTCCAGTGTATGAATCTGATGCTCGGTTTTGAAGAGACCAAAGGGTTGGAGTGAAAACTCCCTTCGTCTGCTCACGGTGTTCGCATCCACCTCCCTCGAAGAGGGAGGCTTTTGCAGCTGACGGTTACGCAAAGGCTCCCTCCATGAGGGAGCTGGTACGGCGAATGCCGTGACTGAGGGAGTATTTCTTTGTGGGAAAGGAGAATCTTTATGCAGTATCAAGAAGTTGCGGGCGGCATCTGTGCCCCCAAAGGCTTTGCAGCGGCTGGCGTGCATTGCGGCATCCGCGCAAACCATAATGAAAAATACGATCTGGCACTCATCAAGGCGGAGGTGCGCTGTGCCGCCGCCGGTGTCTACACCACCAATAAGGTCTGCGGCGCACCCATCAAGGTGGACCGCGCCCACCTGAAGGACGGCTATGCACAGGCCATCCTTGTGAACAGCGGCAACGCCAACACCTGCGCCGCCAACGGCGTGGCTCTGGCCGAGGAGTGCTGTGCGCTGGTGGGCGAGGCACTGAACATCCCCGCCGAGGATGTGCTGCCCGCCTCCACCGGTGTCATCGGCCAGCCCATGGTCATTGACCCCTTTGCCCGGGGAATCCCTGCTGCCGCCGCGAAACTGACAGCCACTGCGCAGGGCAGCACCGATGCGGCCACGGCCATTATGACCACCGATACCCACAAAAAGGAGTATGCCATCCAGTTTGAGCTGGGCGGCAAGACCTGCACCGTGGGTGCCATTGGCAAGGGCAGCGGCATGATCGCCCCCAACATGGCCACCATGCTGGCCTTCTACACCACCGATGCCGCTGTTTCCCCCGCTCTGCTGGAAAAGGCCCTCAAGACCGTGGTGCCCGGTACCTACAACCAGATGAGCGTGGACCTGGACACCTCCACCAACGATACCCTGATCATCATGGCCTCCGGTCTGGCCGGAAACCCCGAGATCTGCGAAGAGAACGCCGACTACGATGCCTTTGTGGCGGCCCTGACCGCCATTGCTGAGCACATGTGCGCCGAGCACGCCGGTGACGGCGAGGGTGCCACCCACCTCATCACCTGCGAGGTGACCCACGCCCCCGACCTGAAAACGGCCCGTGCCGTCAGCCGCAGCGTGGTCTGCTCCAACCTGTTCAAGGCCGCTGTCTTTGGCCGCGATGCCAACTGGGGCCGCATCCTCTGCGCCATCGGCTACACCCCCGGCGATTTCTCCATCGACAAGGTCTGTGTCTGGCTGAGCAGTGCCGCCGGTGAGGTCTATGTCTGCGAGAATGCCGCCTACCACCCCTACAGCGAGGACGAGGCCGCCAAAGTTCTGGCGGAGCATGATATCCTTGTCAAGGTGGATATGGGCACCGGCGATGCCAGCGCCAAGGCATGGGGCTGTGATCTGACTTATGATTATGTGAAGATCAACGGGGATTATCGGACCTGATGCTGCGCCCTCTCAGTCACCTACGGTGACAGCTCTCCCAAAGGGAGAGCCAAGAATGCTAACGGCAAGGAGCAACGGAGAGTATATGAAAAACGAAGAAATGGCCCTCCTGTTTTCGGAGGCGACCCCTTACATCCAGAAATACCATGGCAAGACCATGGTCATCAAATATGGCGGCAACGCCATGATCAACGAGACGCTGAAAAACGCCGTGATGAACGACCTTGTCACCCTGACCCTGCTGGGGGTGCGGGTGGTGCTGGTGCACGGCGGCGGCCCGGCCATCAACGAGACGCTGAAAAAAGTCGGCGTGGAGAGCCATTTCAACAACGGTCTGCGGGTGACGGATGATGCCACGATGGAGATCGTCCAGCAGGTGCTGGCCGGTAAGGTGAACAAGGATCTTGTGGCAAAGCTGCGCGGCCGCGGCGTGGGCCTGTGCGGCATGGACGGCCAGATGCTCCGCTGCACCGAGCTGGACCCCGCGCTGGGCCATGTGGGCGAGATCATCCATGTGGACCCCACCCTGATCTCCACCCTGCTGGACGGCGGCTATATCCCCGTGATCGCAACGGTGGGCATGGACGATCTGGGCCAGGCCTATAATGTCAACGCCGACACCGCCGCCGCACAGATCGCCATTGCCCTCAAGGCCGAGAAGCTGGTCTCCATGACCGATATCGCCGGCCTGCTGCGGGATAAGGACGATGAGACCACCCTTATCCCCGAGGTGGAGGTCAGCGAGATCGAGGGCTACAAGGCTGCCGGCATCATTGCGGGCGGCATGATCCCCAAAATCGGCGGCATGGCCGATGCCATCTATCAGGGAGTCCACGAGGCGGTCATCATCGATGGCCGCGTGCCCCACTCCATCCTGCTGGAGCTGTTCTCCAACCGGGGCTCCGGCACCCGGTTTTACCGCCGCAGCCATCAGGAATAAGGCTTGCTGAAAATTATATCGGGCGATATAATAAAGATGAATCGGCTCCCCCTTTGGGGGAGCTGGCGAGCGAATGCGAGACTGAGAGGGCGAGGACGCTAACCAAGGAGGGTATATCTATGGATTCCGAAAAAGTCATCAAGCGGGACAACGAATATGTCCTGCACACCTATAACCGCAATCCCATTGCACTGGAAAAGGGCCACGGCCTGTATGCCGCCGGCCCCGAGGGCCAGAAGTATCTGGATTTCACCAGCGGCATCGGCGTGAACAGCCTGGGCTACTGCGACCTGACCTGGGCCGAGGCTGTCTCCGAGCAGGCCCATAAGTTGCAGCACACCTCCAACCTTTACTACACTGCCCCCTGCGGCAAGCTGGCCAAAAAGCTGTGCAAGCGCACCGGCATGAGCAAGGTATTTTTCGGAAATTCCGGTGCCGAGGCCAACGAGGGTGCCATCAAGGCCGCCCGCAAGTACAGCTTTGATCACTACGGCAAGGGCCGCGATGTTGTGATCACGCTGGTCAACAGCTTCCATGGCCGCACCATTGCCACCCTGACCGCCACCGGTCAGGAGGTGTTCCACAACTACTTCGGCCCCTTCAACGAGGGCTTTGTCTATACCACCGCCGGTGACATTGAGGGCCTCCGGGAACTGGTGGACCGCCATACCTGCGCCATTATGCTGGAGCTGATCCAGGGCGAGGGCGGCGTGATGGCGCTGGACCCTGAGTATGTGCAGGCCGTGCGTGCCCTCTGTGATGAAAAGGACCTTGTCCTCATTGTGGACGAGGTGCAGACCGGCGTGGGCCGCACCGGCACCTTCCTGTGCTGTGAGCACTACAACCTCAAGCCCGATATCGTCACGCTGGCCAAGGGCCTGGGCGGCGGCCTGCCCATCGGTGCCGTTCTGCTGAACGAAAAGACCGCTGAGGGCATGGGCCCCGGCAGCCACGGATCCACCTTTGGCGGCAACCCGGTGGTCTGCGCCGGTGCCAACGTGGTGGTGGATCGGATGGATCAGAGCTTCCTGGCCAATGTCAGCGAGCGGGCCGTCCAGCTGCGTGCTGGTCTGGCCAAGCTGCCCATGGTGAAGAACCTTTCCGGCATTGGCCTGATGGTGGGCATCGAGTTCTTTGGCGGCATCCGGGCCGCGGATGTACTGGCCGCCTGCCGCGAAAAGGGCCTGCTGGTGCTCACGGCCAAGAGCCGCCTGCGCCTGCTGCCCCCGCTGACCCTGACCGCCCACGATGTGGAAAAGGCTCTGGGCATCCTGAACGAGGTGCTGACCGAGATGGAGCAGAAGGCTCCGAAGGAGCAGGCATGAAACATCTGCTGAAACTGAGCGACCTCTCCCCCGCTGAGCTCCACCACATCCTTGATGTGGCGGAGGAGCTCAAGGCAGAGCAGAAGGCCGGGACGACCCCGGCGCTGCTCAAGGGCAGGAGCGTGGCGCTGATGTTCTCCAAAAATTCCACCCGCACCCGCACCAGCTTTGAGGTGGGGGTCTACCAGCTGGGCGGTCTGGGCAACTACATGAACGCCGCCACCGAGCTGCAGTCCGGCCGGGGCGAGCCCCTCAAGGATACCGCCCGGGTGCTGGGCCGCTACTACGACTGCGTGGTCTGGCGCACCTACCGTCAGAGCGATCTGGAAGAGTTTGCCGAGCTGGCCGGTGTGCCCGTGATCAACGGCCTGACCGACTACGCCCATCCCTGCCAGGTGCTGGCCGACCTGATGACCATCCGGGAGCGCCGGGGCACGCTGGAGGGCCAGAAGCTCTGCTTCATCGGGGATGGCTGCAGCATGGCAAACAGCCTCATCGTAGGCGGCCTGCTGGCAGGGATGCGTGTGACCTGCGTCTGCCCCGAGGGCTACCGCCCTGCCGCCGACGTGCTGATGTTCGCCCACAGGTATGGCGAAAAGTTTCACCTGCTTACCGACCCCGCCGAGGGTGTGAAGGATGCCGATGTGGTGGTGACCGCCGCATGGAACACGGCCCCCGGCACCCCCGAGAGTGAGCGCCGCCTGCGGGACTTCGCGGGCTTTCAGGTGACCAGCAGGCTGATGGAGGGCGCAAAGCCCGATGCCATGCTCCTCCACTGTCTGCCTGCGCACCGGGGTGAGGAGATCTCCACCGCTGTCTTTGAAGAGCACGCCGACGAGATCTTCACCGAAGCCGAGAACCGCCTCCATGTGCAGAAAGCCGTGCTGGCCATCCTGCTGGCCGGTCTGTAAAAAACGAGAAAGAACCCCGGAGCTGCAGGAAACTGCAGCTCCGGGGTTCTTATGGTTTCTCTCAGGGTCTGCGGCTCAGGCCGGGGCCCTCATCAGACCCTGCCAGCGCCCTTGTCCAGGATCTTATTGAACTGGAGGAAGAAGGTGGTGGCGGTCACGGCAGCGGCGATGATGTCACTGACGGGCTCGGCAAGGAACACGCCGAACACGGGGTTCGCGACCACATGGGGCAGGATGAAGATGAGGGGAATGAGCAGGATGAGCTTGCGCAGGCAGGCCAGCAGCAGGCTGACCTTGGCCTGACCCAGCGCCATAAAGCTCTGCTGGCAGGCGATCTGGACACCGGTGGAGAAGATGCCCGCCATGTAAATGCGCATGGCCCAGGTGGTGTAATCGATCAGGGAGGCATCCGAGGTGAAGATGCCGGCCACTGCACCGGGAACCAGCATCATCAGCAGCCAGAAGATGGTGGTGTAGCTCAGGCAGAGGGTCAGCTGGAAGCGGAACGCCTGCTTGACGCGGTCCTTCTTGCCCGCACCGAAGTTGAAGCTCATCACCGGCTGGCCGCCCTGGCAGATGCCCGAGATGGGCATGGTGCACAGCTGGGAGGCGCTGGTGATCACGGTCATGGCACCCACGGCCACGTCACCGCCGTAGCGGGCCAGGCTGGAGCTGAAGCTGATGGACAGCAGGCTCTCGGTGGAGAGCATGACGAAGGTGGAAATGCCCAGTGCCAGCACGGGCATGATGATCTTCCCTTCCAGCTTCATGTCCTCTTTGCGGATCTTGAGGATGGTCTTGGGGCCGGTGAGGAAGCGGATGACCCAGATGGCACCCACTGCCTGGCTCAGCACGGTGGCAATGGCAGCACCCTTTACGCCCATGCCCAGCCCAAAGATGAGGATGGGGTCCAGCACGATGTTGATGACCGCGCCGATAACGGTGGTCAGCATACTGATCTTGGCAAAGCCCTGCGCAGTGATGAAGGTGTTCATGCCAAGCACGATCAGCACGCAGATGGTGCCCAGAATGTAGATGCGGCTGTAAGTCAGGGCGTAGGGCAGGGTGGTGTCACTGGCACCAAACAGCCGCAGCAGGGTGGGTGCGGCGGCGTAAAAGACGATGGTCAGGACGACCGAGAAGAGCAGCAGCATGGTAAAGCTGTTGCTGACGATCTTTTCTGCCTGCTTCTTGTCACCCTGGCCCATGGCGATGGCGGTGCGGGGGGCACCGCCGGAGCCGATGAGCATGGCAAAGGCGTTCAGGAGCATCAGGATGGGGGTAAACAGGCCCACGCCGGTCAGAGCCGCCGCGCCGATCCCCGAGATGTGGCCGATGTAGATGCGGTCCACGATGTTGTACAGCAGGTTGACCACCTGCGCCACAACGGCGGGGATCATCAGCTGGAGCAGGAGCTTTTTCACGTCACCCGTGCCCATATCCTGCTGTTTTTTCTGCGTTTGTGCCATGGAAAGTGTCTCCTTTGGTTTAGGCGAGACGGAGAGGGCTGCCCTCAGAACGTCAGGCCGAAGTTCATCTCGTAGTAGTTGCCTGCGGCATCACGGTAGGCGTAAGCCTTGCCGTTCTCGTCCTTCATGCTGTCGGGCATGTAGGCATCCTTTGCAAAGCCGGGCACGTCGTTGGGGCTGATGCAGACACCGTCCGCGTTCACCGCCAGCACCTCGTCGCCCTTGGGCAGGGTCAGGGGCAGCTTGCCAACGGGAGCAAAGCGGCCGAACATCACATCCAGCGTTGCGGAGGGGTAGGTGTCAAAGCCGACGGTCAGAGCATCGGAGACCTTCTCCACATTGCCGACCTCCCAGGCCAGCGGGCAGTTGATGTTGGAAACGACCTTGCCGCCGTGGGCGTGGACCGCAGCAGCGATACCGGCCAGACGGTTTGCGCCCACCAGAGTGGTCTCCTTGTGGGTCTCGGTGGTGGGCTTGCCGCTCTCATCCACGTTGCAGACAGTCTTGTCCTCGCAGATGTCCAGCTCCAGATAGCCCGGGGTGGCGTTGAAGTATGCACCGGACTGGGGGCTGACCATCAGCAGGGCCACCTGGGCCTCATCGGGGGTGTCCACCAGAGTGACATTGCCCAGCATCTCGCGCAGGGCCTTGGTGGCGGCCTCACCGGCCTCGGCGCTCTTGCCAAAGGCCTCAGCGTAGACCTTGGTGCCGTCCTTCAGGGGCAGGGTGCCGTCGTTCTTCAGCAGGACAACGGACTCGCGGTGCACGCGGGAAGCTTCCTCCCAGTCGGCCTTGGTGGCAACGACCTCGGCGGCCTTCTTGGGATCGGCGTAGGTGTCCTCGAACATGCCCTGACGGAACAGCTCGGTCAGGGTGCGGCTGACAGCGCGGTTCAGGCTGGCATCGGTCAGCACCAGATCTTCCTTCTTGAAGCCGGCGGGCACCGCGTGGGTGTCGTAGTAGTCGTTGGTGCCGCGGGCGTAGCTCTCCTCGCCCAGCTCGTTGTCCAGCAGGCCGGAGATCAGGTCCACGCCGCTCTGGGTGACAGCATAGCCGATGCGCTCGGGCTCGTCCAGCATGTCAACGCCCCAGCACATATTGTGGACGATGCCGGTGTCGGAGTTGATGTAGCCCTTGAAGCCCATCTGGCCGCGCAGCAGGCCGTCGATGAACACCTTGTTGTAGGCAAAGCCGTAGGGCTGGAGCTCGATGGGGTTGCCGTTGAAGTCCTCCTGCGGAGCGCTCTTCTCGGCGCTGGGCTTGGAGTAGTAGGGCATGATGGACTCGGCATTGTGGCGGATGGCTGCGCGGAATGCCGGGATGTGGTATTTCTGCAGGGAGCCGGGGGTGGCGTAGATGTTCCACTGGCCTGCTGCATAGTGGGGGTCAAAGCCGTTCTCACGGGCACCGCCGCCGGGGAAGTGCTTCACGGTCATGGAAACACCCTCGGGGGTAACGCCGTTGCTGCCGCCCTGGATGCCGGGGATCAGGTGGTCGAAGATCTCCTCAATGAGCTCGGGGTCCTCGCCAAAGGTGCCGAAGGTGCGCTGCCAACGGGGGTCGGTGACGCAGTCGGCCATGTACATGTAGCCCTTCTTCAGGCCGCAGGCGTTCCACTCGCGGCGGATGGTGTCGGCGAACTTGTCGATGATGTCGATGCGTGCGGTGCCCTTGACGGCAGCAGCAATGCCCAGGGTGCCGGGATAGGTGGCAAACACGCCGGTGGCATCGTTCATGCCGAACACGACCTCGCCGTTCTCGTTGCGGCTGTTGGACATGACCTGCATGGGAACAAAGTGATCGCAGGTCTCGGTCAGGTACTGCAGCTGGTTCAGGTAATCTGCCAGATCCTCGGGCGTGGGGCTCTCGCGCAGGATGACGTGGCGGTTGAAGCTCTTCTTGACCATGTCAGAGGTGCTGGGCAGGGACTGGGAGCCGAAGATGCTGTCGGAGACGTTCACGGGTGCCTCGTCCAGCAGGCCGCTTTCGTCCGCCACGGGCTTGTGGCCGTTGGCTGCCAGACGGGGGGAAGGATACTTGGGGCCCATGCGCCAGTCGGAGGTGAAGATCTGGCCGATCTTCTCGCTGGTGGTCAGAACCTTGACATAGGCCTCGGCGCGCTCAGCCGGGGTCAAGCGCCAGTCGTTGACTGCGCTGACGGTGCCGGTGCCGTCGATGTCCTTGAAATACAGGCCGTCCTGCTCGATGACCTTGCGCTCCACGGTGCTGATGGTGGGGCCGTTGGGGTTCTGGTAGCGCTTTACACGCTCGGATGCTTTCACTGCCATAGTGTTTTCTCCTTTTCTTTTGAACGCAGCGGCCCATGCCACAGAGCCGCAGATGCTATACCTATTATAATAGGCCGCCGCGCGGAACAACTAGAAAATTTTTTGGATATTTCCGCACTTTCCTTGTATTCTTTTTTTGCGCGCGGTTGGAATACAAGTCTTTTTTGTGGAATGTGCTGTAATAGTATCTTGCAATCATGTGTAAAATGACGAACGCTGTTTTTTAAAACTGTTGATTTCGCCCAAGGAGAGTAAAATTGTCCTGTTTTATCTCAAAATTTTACTAACAGAAATTTGAGGAAAGGTTCATAATGTATACATAAAAATCCCCCGGTTCGCGATGTGGCAGCCGCAGCCCACGGGGGACCGAATGAAAGGCCGGAGTGAGTGGCAGCACACCGGCCGCAGAATTGAAAGGAGAGCTTCTCTATGGCAAAGGTCAAACAGCCGCTTGAAGAAAACGGCATCCACAGAGCGAAAATGTGGGAGATCATGATGTACGCTCTGAACAACACCTCCACCAACACCTACATGGTCGTGGTCGGTTACATCAGCTACTTCCTGATCGGTATCGTCGGTCTGGCATCCGTGCTGGCCGGTTCTATTGTTACCATCATGCGTGTCTGGGACGGTGTCACCGACCCGTTCGTTGGTATGATGGTCGATAAGACCAACGGCAAGTTCGGCAAAAATCGTCCGTTCATCGTTATCGGTCAGATCATCATGTTCGCCACCACCTTCGTGATGTTCAACTTCATCCCCAAGATGGGCACTGGTGTCCGCTTTATTGCGTTCATCATCATCTACATGATCTACATCCTGGGCTACACCTGCCAGTGCGTTGTCACCAAGTCTGCTCAGACCTGCCTGACCAACGATCCCAAGCAGCGCCCCATCTTCGCAATGTGCGATACTGTGTATAACATTGTTCTGATGAACATCATGTTCCCCATCATTGTCACCGATGTCCTGGTGCCCAAGTTCACCCTGACTGCCGAGGCCAACGCTGCCGAGATCGCTTCTCTGGTGGCACAGAACCCTGCTCTGGCAGGCATCGTGGAGAAGTCCGGCGGCAGCCTGTCCGCTTTCTACAACCCCGGCCTGTTCACCACCATGCAGCTGATGTTCGGCGGCCTGTCCGCTGTCTTTGCAGTCTGCGCCATCATCGCCCTGTGGCGTAAGGACAATCCGAAGTACTTCGGTCTGGGCACCACCCAGAAGGTCGGCATCAAGGATTACGTTGACACCCTGGCTCACAACCGTGCCATCCAGATGCTGGTGGTCTCCGCATCTACCGATAAGCTGTTCATGTCCACCAAGAGCAACGCTACCGTTATGATCTGCCTGTTCGGCATCATCTTCGGCAACTATGCCGCATTCTCTAGCTACTCTCAGATCACCTCTATCCCCATCTGCCTGATTTCTCTGCTGCTGATGAACAAGATCGCTCGTCAGATGGGCCAGAAGGCCTCCATGCTGGTGGGTACCTGGGGCGGCATCATCGGCTCCATCGCCATCACCCTGTTCCTGTTCTTCTTCAACCCCAAGGGCGATGCTTCCAAGTTCTCTCTGCCCGCATTCCGCCTGATCCGTCCTGACACCTGGGGCACCCTGTTCACCGGCTGGACCACCACCGCTTTGATCTTCGTGCTGCTGGTCATCGCATGGTCCGGCGTGCAGGCACTGTCCTCCTCCATCGTTATCACCATGACCGCTGACTGCGCTGACTACGAGGTCTATCGTACCGGTAAGTACGTTCCCGGCCTGATGGGCACCCTGTTCAGCTTCGTGGATAAGCTGATCTCCTCTCTGGCAGCCACTCTGGTGGCCCTGTTCTACTCCGTGGCCGGCTTCAAGGACGCTCTGCCCGACACCATGACTCCGTACTCTGACGGCATCTTCTGGGCAACCATCGGCTGCTTCGTCCTGCTGCCCATCGTTGGCTGGCTGTGCAACGTTGTTGCCATGCACTTCTATCCCCTGACCAAGGAGAAGATGGCAGAGATCCAGGCTGAGATCGGCCGCATCAAGGCTGAGGCTGCTGCAAAGCAGGCTTAAGGCCAACCATCTCCCTGCGGAAATTTTGAATCCGGGACAGCGCCGCTGTCCTGCATCGTAACCGGAAATGTCCTGCGGCGGGCCATCCTCTGCCGCAGGACTTTCTGATACCCTGAGACCCGGAAGGAATACCACTATGGCAGAAGAAAACAAGCTGAACCAGACCCCTGAGATCACCCCGGCCCCCTCCGCTGAGGCCCCGGAAAAGGCCCCCACCACCGGCGAGCTGCTGGGCGATGTGGAGCACTACGACGAGGAAAAGGACGATTGGAGCACCGGCTATTACGGCACCGGCAGCCGCCAGCAGGTAACGGACGATGTGTTCCACAAGCTGGAGACCGGCGAGGAGCTGACCCGGGATGACTTTATCAAGGCGGAGCTGGCGCTGCAGGATGCCAAGCTGGAAGCCGGCATCGATCTCGAAAAGGAGAAGAGCCCGGGCCTCATTGGTAAGTATCACGATTGGAAAAAGAACCGCGTAAGGCACAAGGTGAACAAGAAGAAGTACCTTCTGCTCTGCCTGTTTCTGGGCTGGTGCGGCGGCCACCGCTACTATGAAAAGCGGTATGCGCTGGCGGCCTTCTACACCCTGTTCTTCTGGAGCGTGGTGCCCTTTTTCCTCTGCGTGACCGACCTTCTCATTGCACTGCCCATGCAGGCCGATGAGAACGGCGACATCCTGATCTGACATCTTCCTCTATTCATTCATTTACCTCCTAGCGCCGGAAAGGGCCTGCGGCATTTGCCGTGGGCCCTTTTTGGCGTTTGCAGGCCCGTTCTCCGGCGCAGAACATAGTGGCAGCTAACTGGCGTTGTGCTATACTAGTATATCAATTGATTGTGCAATAAGCACAATAGATTTTTTCACATTAGTGAAATTTTTCCCATAATCGTAAGAATGACCTGTTTTACCTTAAAATATTACTAACAGATATATAAAAAAACGTTCATAATATAGACATAAAGTTCCGGACGGGCTGGTACGCAGTGGCAGCTGTAAGCCCCATGGAGAAAACGGAGAATGTTCCTGTGTGAACAAAGGAGAGAATGAAATGGCAAAAACCAGAAGTCTGCCGGATAAGTTCTATGATAAGGACTATGAGCACAACGGCATCCACCGCGTTCCCCTGTGGCGTATCGCAGGCTACGCGCTGAATAACACCGCAACCAACGTTTATCTGATGATGATGAACTACGCTACCTACTACCTGATGGGCTGGGTCGGCGTTGGCATGATGGTCGCTTCTTCCCTGACCATGATGATGCGTATCTGGGACGGTGTCACTGACCCGTTCGTCGGCTTCATGGTCGATAAGACCAACGGCAAGTTCGGCAAGAACCGCCCGTTCATCGTGATCGGTCAGATCATCCTGTGCGTCACCAGCTGGGTCGCATTCCATGTGACCCACAAGCTGCCTCAGGGCGTGCGCTTCCCCTTCTATGTGGTCGTTCTGATGGTCTACTACCTGGGCTACACCTGCCAGTGTGTCGTTACCAAGTCCGCTCAGTCTTGTGTGACCAACGATCCCAAACAGCGCCCCATGTTCGCTTCTTTCGACGGTGTGTATAACACCTTGGTGTTTGCTATCCTGGGCATCATCATTCCCCGTATCGCCAACAGCTACAACGATGTGGGCGGTTACGCATCTCTGGAGTTCTTTGACACCCTGTGGAAGATGACCGCTGTCATGTCTGCGATCTTCACCACCATCGCTGTGATCTCCATCGCTCCCAAGGATCGTTCCGAGTTCTTCGGCACCGGCAAACCTGTCAAGGTCGGCCTGAAGGATTACTGGGATACCCTGAAGAACAACCGCGCCATTCAGATGCTGGTCCTGTCCGCATCTACCGATAAGCTGGGTTCTTCTGCAAAGTCCAGCGCCGTCATGGTCGCCATGTTCGCCTGCATCGCCGGTTCCAACCTGCTGCAGAGTAATGTTACCGGTCTGGTGACCATCCCCAGCACCATCGTGTGCTTCCTGTTCATCAGCTTCTTTGCTACCCGTCTGGGTCAGCGCAAGGCTATGTTGATCGGTTCTGTGGGCGGTCTGATCACCAATGGTATCCTGGCAGCTCTGTGGCTGTTCGGTGATCCTACCACTATGACCTCCAACCCCGAGACTGGTGCTCTGAACTGGGGCTACTTCCTGATCATCTATCTGGTCTTTACCATCATCACTGCTGGTTTCCAGGGGATCTCCGGTAACATCGTTATCCCCATGACCGCTGACTGCGCCGACTACGAAGTCTACCGTACCGGCAAGTACGTCCCCGGCCTGATGGGCACCCTGTTCAGCTTCGTGGATAAGCTGGTCTCCTCTTTCGCTCCCATGGTCGCCGGTATCATGTTCAGCATGTGCGGCTTCACCGACCACAACCCCGTTATGGGTGACCCTGTTACCCCGGGCCTGCGCGGCGGCGTTGTCTTCTGCGCTTACGGCATGATCATGCTGGGCCTGGTCTGCAACCTGATCGCTATGAAGTTCTATCCCCTGACCAAGGAGAAGATGGCTGAGATCCAGGATGAGGTCGCTCAGATCAAGATGAAGACCATGGCTGAGAACGCCTAATTGGTACTTGCAATTTTCTGCGGAAACCTGTAAAATCAAATAGGAAAACCGCTCGCCCTTGCGGCGGGCGGTTTTCTGCTTTTGGAACAAAATTCAGACAAGAGGTACATCGTAAATGGAAGAAAAGACACAGTGGGTAAAGGACCCGGATCATGGGATCATCTGGAACACCATCGACCACCTGTTATACTGGAGAGAACACCGTGAGAAGCACTGTGTCAGCCGCAAGAAATATATGCGCCTGTGCATTCTGGGCGCGTTTGGTGCCCACCAGTTCTATGCCAAGCGCCCGGTGCTGGGCCTGCTGTATCTGGCAACCTTCTGGAGTGGTTTCTCTGCCGCTATGACCATCGTGGACTTCATCATTGCCGTGCCCATGAAACCGGACGAGGACGGCAACATCTGGCTGTAAAAAGCCCTCTGGCGGCCTGCTGGGCCGGAAAGGAAAACACCCTATGGATAATGTCATGCAGTTTCTGTTCAACACCAACCACGAGCAGCCCAGCATCCTGGTCTGGATCCTGCTGATCGTGATCGCGGTTGTGATTCCCAATTACGCCAGATATCGGATGGAGCAGAAGCACTCCAATGATTCTGTTCCCACCCAGAACCCTGCCCGTTCTGCCCCGCGCAAGAAGAAGCGCAGCAAAAAGCGCTGAGCCGCAGGCTGAGATCGTATGGTATGGAGCTCCGGCTGTGCCACAATAAAATGAGCCGGTTCCACTCCCCGATGTCCCTGCGGCTGCCACCGCTTTGATATTTCATGATCTCCCATAACCGAAAGGGCCCTGCAAATGCCGCAGGGCCCTTTTGGTTTGCAAGAGAGTGTGGGAGATGAGAAAATAGATTGACGGCTGATAGCAAATGTGCTATCATAAGGCTGAGGGATAAGCCGCACATAGAAGAGGAACATGAATGTATACAGTCGAATTTTACGAGAACGACAGAGGCGTTTCCGAACTGTGGGACTTTTTGGAAGAGCTGCGGATAAAAAGCGCATCCAATAAGGATGCGCGAATACAGTATAAACAGATCGTGTTGTATATCCAGCTGCTGCAGGACAACGGAACACGGCTTTCCGAGAATGTGACGAAGCATCTGATGGATGGCATCTGGGAGCTGCGTCCGGGAAATAACCGGGTATTCTACTTCTGTTGGCGGGGCGACCGGTTTGTGCTGCTGCACCAGTTTCGGAAGAAATCGCAAAAAACGCCGCGGCGTGAAATTGAACGAGCAAAAGCGGAACGTGATGATTGGCTTGCAAGAAAGGGTGAGTGAATATGAGGACCTGGAACGATTATAAGGAGCATGTGGCAGCTGCTGACCCGGAAATTGCAAAGGATATCCGGGAAGCGGAAGCAATGTCTGCAATCGTGAAAGCAATGGTAGAGCAGCGCAATGCGATGGGATTGAGCCAGCGGGAGCTGGCAGCGAGGTGCGGCATTCCGCAATCCTCGGTGGCACGGATCGAATCCTTTAAGACGATGCCCAATCTGGATACCCTGCTGAAGATCTTCCAGCAGCTGGGCTTGAAATTGACCATCTCGGCGGCCTGATTCATCTTGCCATTTGCCGCATATAAAAACCGCCCCGGCAGGGCTGCTTTGTGCAGTGCCGGGGCGGTTCGTTCGTTTTTGGTGTTCAGATGCAGGAAGTACTTACTTCTTGATCTTGATCAGCTGTGCGTTCAGGCTCTCGATAAAGCCATCGGGCATGTTGATCATCTTAGCCATAGCCTCAGGGGTCATGCGCTTCATCATATCCCACATGCCAACGCCGGGCTTGATGTCAAAGTTGGTAGCCAGCTTGACAGCCCTGGTGGCGAGAGCCAGAGCCTCTTCGTTCTTGGAGAGATCCTCCATGTTGTCCTTGATGCTGTAATAGCCCTCGGGGAACTCCATCGGAGCCTTCAGATCCAGGCTGCCGACCTGCTTGAACCAGTTGGCAACGCCCTCCTGACGCTCGTTGAACTCAGGCAGGGTGTAGTAATCAGGCTCCTTCTCGACCTTTTCCAGCGTGATGGAATCCTTCACGTCACCGGCAACGGCCAGGATGGTGTTGAAGCCCTCTTCCAGAGCAACATTGAACTTGAACACGCGGTGTGCAGTCTGCTGGCCGACTTCCTTGCCGTTGACGTACAGCACAACGGTGTCCTGGTTGGAGTAGACCTTGATCTCGGTGGTCTCGCCTGCGCGCTGTGCATGGCGGCGGCCGGCGATGTGGACCATGGGCAGCTTGGACCAGTATGCCTGGTAGACAAAGTAGCTGTCCTTCTTGGTCTTGCGGTCAATGGTCATCAGGCCCTTGTTGTTGCGGCCTGCAACGCCGCCCTCGTGGCGGGCAGCACAGCCAAAGTCGAACATGTTCCAGCAGTGGGTAGCCCACACCCAGGGACGATCCTCGAACACCTGAGCCAGATGCTCGTGGTACAGTGCCTGATACTCCTCGGTGTAGTCCTTGCACTGGGGATCGTTGCTGTGCCAGTTGATGATGCCCTCGGTGCCGTACTCGGAGATGCCGATGCAGATGTCGGGGTGCTCGGCGTGGAACTTGTCCAGCCAGGGGCCGTTCTGCTCCATCTTGCCGCCGTACCAGCCGAAGTAGTGGTTGTAGCTCTCTACATCGGTAATGTGATGCATGGGGCCGTCAACAGGGGTGTTGGAGACGTGGGCAATGGTGGTGAGACGGGTGGGATCCAGCTCACGCACCAGCTTCTGCAGGTCGTGGTGGTTGTCCACCAGCTCCTGGCAGATGCCGCCGATGAGGATCTCGTTGGACAGGCCCCAGAACATGATGGAGGGGTGGTTGTAGTTCTGGATGATCAGTTCGGTCATCTGGTGACGGCAGTTCTGGTGAGCGGAGGGATCCTTCTTAAAGACGCTGATGAAGGGGATCTCAGCCCAGACGGCGAAGCCCAGCTCGTCACATGCGTCGTAGAAGTCCTGGCTGTGCTGATAGTGGGCCAGACGGATGGTGTTGGCACCCAGCTCCTTGATGAGCATGGCATCCTCGTAGTGATCCTCAGCGGTCAGGGCGTTGCCCTTGTACAGACGATCCTGATGGCGAGCCACGCCGCGCAGCGGGGTGGGCACGCCGTTGATGGAGAAGCCGTCGTTCGGGGTCACAGTATAGCTGCGGACACCCACGTTGGCGTAGATCTCGTCAAAGGTCTCGTTGTTCTTCTGCAGGCGGGCGGTCACGGTGTACAGGTTGGGCTCGTCCATGCTCCACAGCTGGGCATCGGGAACGTACAGGGTGACCTTGGTGCTGTCGCAGGGGCGCACGCCGGAAGCAACTTCGTTGCCGTAGCAGTCCTCGATGCTGTACATCACGGTATAGGCCTCTTCGCCGTTGGTGACCCAGCTCTCGATCTCAAAGGTGGCACCGCCGTCCTCGGTGGGCTTGGGGGTGACCTTGATGCCGGGGCCGCCGAAGTAGTCCAGGTCAAAGTGGGTGCCGGGCACGCTGATCAGGTTCACGCCGCGGTACAGGCCGCCGTAGAAGGTGAAGTCGGCGGAAGCGGGGTACATGGAGGGGGTGTCCTCGTTGGAGACCTCGATGGTCAGCTCGTTGTCGCCCTCGTGGCACAGGTCGGTGACATCGGCACGGAAGATGGAGAAGCCGCCCTCGTGGGTGGTTGCCACCTGGCCGTTGACCTTCACGGTTGCGGCCAGAGCAGCTGCCAGCACCTCAACGTAGGTGCGGCCGCCAGCCAGAGGCTGCTTGGGCTGGGTAAAGGTGCGGGTGTAGACACCGGTGGTGCGCAGATAGCTGCCGTTGCCGTCCATGCCGTCCACAGCGTTCCAGGTGTGGGGCAGGGTGACCTGCTCGGTGGGACGCTCGCCCTTGGGGAAGGACAGGGTCCAGTTTTCGTTCAAGGAAATGATCTCTCTCATCGATACTGCTCCTTCTGGTTTTCTTCTTTGTTTCGGCGGCCTGTATGGCAGAAGAAATGCCGGAAACAGGCCGGTTGTTGATTTCAGTATAGCACATCAGAGGGGGGGAGAGTTTGTACAATCTTTTGGCAAAATAGTAATATTTTGTGAAAATCCAGACGATGATTCCACGATTTTACAATCTGGCCCTTGGAAATGACAGTACAGCATGAAAAAGATGCCCCGGAGCAGAGAGGAAAAGGAGGGTGCCCCACCCCACAGAGGGAGGCAGCGGCTTCCGCTCATCCCTGACCAGAGGGCCTCTTTGGCGCTGTGGGCTCCTCCGGCAGAAAGTGTTGACGGAACGGTGGCTTTTTGCTATAATTATATAGCTATGAATATGGAGATGTATCGAAGTGGTCGTAACGAGAACGACTCGAAATCCGGGTGGATGCTTCGCCGTATTTCTCCATTTCACACGAGGAAACGTCAGAATTTGATGTTCTGGCAGGCTTTTTGACCTGTCTGAACGATGCGTTTTCTAACAATATTCTAGCAGTAAATTTCTAAGATTCAAGAGGAAATCGACAATATACAAATTGCAATTTCTTCTCATAATACAACGTGGAGTAGTACTCAAGTGGTCGAAGAGGCGTGACTCGAAATCTCGTAGGCCCTGCAAGGGGCGCCAGGGTTCAAATCCCTGCTACTCCGCCAGAGGCGTGGATTCATACGAATCTACGCCTTTTTTGTTTGCCCTTTTGCTGCTTGGAGAGCAGGCGCACCGGCGAAAACCGGGTTTCAGATGCCCGTTCTCTCCTGAATTCTCTCCAACGTTCAGCTTGACCATACCACAGTTGAATCTGGCTGAAATACTACCGATTGTTGAAGATCGAAATAGAAAGATTCACTTTTTCATTTCTAACAGCTCTGCGATCACGCCCGCAGATCCCTCCTTGCTCTTGTAATCAAGATGTGCGTAGATGTCAGCGGTAGTCGAGAACGTGCTGTGACCCAGCCACTCCTGAACCTGCTTCATCGACACGCCGTTCATGACCATCAGACTGGCACAGCTGTGGCGCAGATCGTGGAACCGGATGTGCGGCAGACCATACTGCCGGAGCAGCCATTCAAAGTGTTCCGTCACGAAGTTGGGACGAAGCAGCTTGCCTTCCTGATCGGTGCAGACGAAGTCCAGATAATCGGTGCGGTAGCTCTTGCCGAACAGCCTGCGGTAAAGCTGTTGCTTTTCCTTCTGCTTGAGCAGTTCGGCTTCCACAGCCGGAATCAGTGGCAGAGTGCGGCAGCTGGTCTTGTTCTTCATCACATCGCTGACGACCGGAACATACTTGCCGTTCACCCGCTGTTCCGTGACTTTGTGGTTGATGGTCATGGACTTCCGCTCGAAGTCGATGGACGACCATTTCAGCCCCAGCACCTCACTCCGGCGCAGACCGTAATAGGCCGTGATGAGAATGCACAGGTGGAGCGGGTCATCCTGCGAGACTTCCAGCAGCTGCTGGACTTCATCCTTGGAGTAGAAGTTGGGCCGGAAGCTGTTCTTCTTGGGCCGGTCCACTTTCAGCATCGGGTTGACTTCCAGATAGTCCTTGCGCACGGCATCCTTGAACGCCTTGCCGAAGATGGCGTGGTAGTGGATGACGGTGTTAGTGGTGCAGCCATCCAACAGGATCTTTTCCTGAAACTCGTCCAGCACCTGCGGTGTGACCTCGCAGAGCTTCAGGCCCAGCGGTTTGAAGTACTGCGTGATGCGCCCCTGAATCATCTGATTGTAGCTGATAAAGGTGGCGGTCTGGATGGATGCCTTGTGAATCTGAATCCACTCGTTGAGATAATCTAGAAACAGCATCTCCGATTTGCTGGCCGTTCTGACCGGCGTAGGGATAGGCTTGGCTGTCCGGGTGTCTACTTTCTCGTAGGCACCGCCCCGGCCTGTGGGCAGTTCGCCGGTTTCGTCGTAGCGGAGCAGGACTTCGTGGAGCATGGCCTCGGCCTTGCGCTTGTTGCCGCGCACGGTCAGACCGGTAGAGATCCACTTGATCTTTCGCTTGCCGTTGGCATCGTAAAGGTTGAGTACGAAATAGAAACGTCCATTTTTCTCTTGGACAGACCCTGTTGTTTTCATCATAAACCTCCTTGTGGTTTAACAGGCGTGCTGTCCGTTGCTGCAATCACAGCATACCACATCCAGCGGCGGATTTCCAGCCGGAAACGCACTCTGCCCGGTGAGCAGGAACTCGATGACGCTCAGCTTCGGGATGCGGTAGGTGCGTCCGATCCGCAGCGCAAACAGGCGGCGGGAACGGATCAGTTCCCCGACCGTGTGGCGGTTCAGGTTGAGCATTTCGGATGCCTGTTGCAGGCTGAGGGCATCCGGGTAGCCGGGAAACAGCTTAAGATAGGTTTCGTTCAATTTCATGTGTCCTCCTGAGTTTATCGCAAAATCGAAGATTTAATCTTTATGTAATGTGACGGGAACGGACAAGCTGTGTCCGCTCCGTCGGAATATGTTTAGGTCTCCCATATTGGTCCTCGACTTCCCTAGGAGTGGGGAGTCGTCCGGCGGCAGATTTGCCCATTGGCCTTTCAGCCACCCCGTCTTCGTCATGACCGGGCTGCGAGTTACAGAAGTACCTTTTGTGAAGTACCGGACGATTGAGCTATTCTGTTTTCAAGGAACAGAGTTTTGTAGAAAATCCCCGGAAGTTGAGCCTCCGAAAAATTATCCCTCTATATACGAGCCATCGAGAAAGGCCTTTCTACACCCGTTTTTTTGAAAGTTAACAAAAAAGTCACAAATAGCACAGTGGACTTAAAAAGTTCCCTGAAAAAGAGCCTCGGAAAAATACCCCTCTACTTACTAGCTCTTGAGAATAGGCATTTCATAGCATTGGAGACGACATTGTAACCAAACTGTAATAGTACAGGATATAGAGCGGCCTCAAAAGATGTTTCTATATACGAACCCAGTTGAAAGCGTCTTTTACAACCATTTTCCCGAAGATTAACAAAAAACTCACAAATGAAATTTCACTTGCTGCAAACTATATCGACAAAATTTATCTGCAATCTTCTTTAGGGCTCTTTGAGAGCGCCTGCATATGTAACAGCAGACTGCTTGCGCAGCCAGCCCTACTATCTCAAACAGCATAAAAGCTGTGATTTATAGTTCTATGCCTTTCCGTATTTGTCCCCGACACCCCCGGAAAACAAGCACTCTGTCTTGTATGGGAAATCTTTCAGCCGTCCGGCAGCGTACCGAATCCATAGGAATCTCACCTCTCCGTGGTTCTCACCGAGCCGCCCGAAGGCGGAAGTATCATTATTCTGTGATGGCTCATAGCTATGGGGAAGCTGTCACCCATTTACCGTCAACCTACCGCTCATTCCCTCAGTGGGAGATCATCGCATTTGTTACGGACGCGGCTCATCATCACAGGAACGTGACTGAAGAATGCGTATTGAATTTTCAAAGGTCGCTTGCTTATAGTATAACGGCTCAAATTGTGAAATGCGTGGGCCTCGTAGGCCTACTTAGTGAGCCTGATAGGTCTACTTTTGGAAATGTATTCCATTTTTCGACACACGGGCATGAAAAAAGACCGGGCATTGCCGGTCTCTGCTGAAAGGTTATAGGATGATCGTCAGCATTCGCTGGTTAAAATCTTTTTCAGCGTGTTCGTAAACTTCATGTCCTGCTCCTTCGTCCGTTTTGCACTCCCCTTCGGGTGCTTGCCGGCACGAAGGAGCTTTTTGTTTTCGTACCGCCGCAGCATGAGGGCATCCATGTTGTCGGCGGTGTACTCCAAGCCGTTTTGGTTCAGCACTCTGGCACACCGGGCAAGGCACATACTCGCCAATCCATAGTCCTGTGTCACGACAAGATCTCCCGGCTTTACCCGGTTGACAAGCGCAAAGTCCACACTGTCAGCACCCTTGTCAAATACCAGCGTCTGCGCACCCTCACGCTCGATCTGGTGCGAGGTGTCGCACAGGATGACGACCGGGATGCCGAACTGCTTTGCAATCTGCAAAGTCAGATCAACCACGGGACAACCATCGGCATCAATCAGAATATTCATCACATATCCTCCATCACCCATCGAAACGCCTTTGCCGTGCGCAGGTCGGTATCCTTGAAATGCCCGCCGCTGTTCCATTCAAGGGTGCAGTCTGCGCCACGCTCTGCAAGTCGGCTGTACAGGGTGCGGATATTATCACCTACTGTAGCCATGACGGTGTTTTTCGTGTGCTCTTCCTTGTCACCAAGGCTCAGATAAACGCGCTGCGCCTGTATCGGGTGCTGTTGTTCAAACTCCATCCAGCCCGGAAACCACACCGATGGAGATGCAGCAGCGGCACCATAGAACAAATCAGTCTGGGTGGAGGCCCACAACGCAAACAATCCCGCCAGCGAATAGCCACCCAGAATGATTTTGACATTCTCCGAGAGTTCAAACTGTTGTTTCAGTGTTGGCATGACCTGTTCCGTCAGAAAGCGCAGCGTGTCCGTAGCATTGCCACTGAAGCCTTGTTTTCCCCAGACAGCAGGGGCTTCCCACGGAGAAAGTTCATCGTTCCAGTTTTTCACCGGAACTGCAGCAAACAGAAACGGATGCGCTGCGCCTTGTGCAATGGCTTCAACTTCGCTGTCCATGTTCTGCAATTCATGTTCGTCCGTCATCTGGAGCAGAAGATATTCGGCGCAGTCTGTGCCATAAATGCGGCAAGGTCTGCTCCCGATTTGCATTGTCTGTGCAGTCACTGTAGCAGCCTCCTGAAAAATTTTTGATGAGTCCAGTATAGCAGTTGTGATCGGAATTGACAATTCGGACTGGCACAATCGCTTTTGCAAGCAGTGTCTTTGTATATACAAAGACCACTTGCGTTGCAAGAGCTTGTTGGGCGCAGCCCAAACCCATTGTTCTGCATCGTGCCGATGCAGGCTTCGCGTTTTTTGCAAAACGCTCTTTCAGCACTCCGCAGGAGTGCGCAGCCATCACGGAACGTGATGTTTGCAGGGATTGGGATTGCATCCCAACAAGCAGAACACGCACGGCAAATTTGCAAGGCCGTGCGTGTTCTGGCCTTTGTGCGCACAAAGGCACTGCTTGCAGATGCTGGAGCAATCAACAAATGCAAACTGGATTTTTTGTGAAAAGATACAGGAAAGACAATGAGATTGGTGTTTTGAGTCAAAACGCATTGCCTGCGAACGCGGCAGAGAGTATACTTTGATATAATAAATCATAAGTTGTCGAAGCACTACGTGTCCTTAGCAGAAAGAAGATGAGGAATCATGGCAAAACTGAAAGCAAACAAACCGACTGCGGATGTCCTGATGAATTCCATGCGTGCAATGGGATATTCCTTTGAGGCAGCGATTGCGGATATTGCGGACAACAGTGTCAGTGCACAAGCCCGGAACATTGTGCTGCGATTTCCGATAGACCCATCCGATTGCTGCGTTGCTGTCTGCGATGATGGTATCGGAATGAATAAGAAAGAACTGCTGGATGCTATGAAATATGGCAGCCAGCTGAAATCCGCCAATCGTTCCGAGGATGATCTTGGAAGATTCGGGCTCGGAATGAAAGCGGCTTCTTTGTCTCAGTGCCGCCGGTTGACTGTTGCGAGCAAAAAGGACTGCAAACTTTCGGCCTACGTATGGGATCTGGATGTCATTGAGGAAAAGAAAGACTGGTATATGGTTGACTGCTCAAAGGAGCAGATTGCGGAAATCCGATACATTGACTTCCTGAGTGATAAAGAAAGCGGAACGATTGTCCTTTGGGAGAATTTTGACCTTATTGAGAAGTCGAGCGGAAATGTCTACGCAGAACTCGGAAAACACCAGAACGCAACGGCAGAGTATCTGTCCTTGATTTTCCACCGGTATTTGAATGGTGAGGGCCGGAATCCACTGACGATCATGGTGAATAATTATAAGCTGACAGGATTGGACCCTTTCCTTGAAAATCACAGAAAAACGAATGTCCGCAGAAAAATCGAAATTCCAATCAAGGATTCTGAAGGAAAGGAACAGATTGTAAGCGTTCAGCCATTTGTTCTGCCCTTCCAGAAAGACCTGAGTGCGGAAGACAAGAGATTGTCCGGAGGAATTGAAAATTATCGGGCAAAGCAGGGATTTTATATTTATCGGAACAAACGGTTGATAATCTGGGGAACATGGTTTGGCAGACATCGGGATGAGCTGACAAAGTATGCCCGGATCAAGGTTGATATTCCGAATTCACTGGATGACATCTGGGGAATTGATATCAAGAAGCAGCATGCCACAATTCCGGCGATTATCCGCAACCGCCTGACGAAAGCTGTTGACGAAGCAATGGATCTTGCAGTGAAGGCACAGACCTATCGCGGACGGGTTGAGAAAGTGGATGAAAAGGTTGACTACATCTGGGACCGCATAAAAGAACGGGATAACCAGTTCGTATACAGGATCAACCGGAATTCCCGGATTTTTGACCTTCTGAAAGAAAAAGTGGATGATGAAACCTGGAACCGGCTGGATATGGTGCTGGACGAAATCGAGAATTCGGTTCCCTATCAACAGATTTATATTGACAAGTCGCAGAACCGCGTTGATGATACTGTGGATGATGAACGGATTGCTGAAATTGAGAGCAAGGCCAGAATTCTGATAAAGATGTCCATGGATATGGGCGCAGCTGATCGCAATGCTGTGATCGGACGCCTGTTCCAGTCCGAACCGTTCTGCAAATATCCGGAGCTGGCGGAAAAGCTCAGGGAGGCATAAAATGGGACTCGATATTGAGAAGGTTGCCATGCTGACAGGTATGGTCGATAAGCTGATACAGATAAAACATGTGGACAATGCGCTGGATGAAAGTGTTGTTGAAGAGCTTATCCAAAAAGCATTATTCATCAGCGATGTGCCTTACAGTGATGATGAAATTGCAGCCGTCAAACGGGATATTGCCTATAAATATCAGATACAAGCACGTCCTGGCCAGAGCATTCTGGCAGATTATGAGCAAGCCAACTGGTATGACGACAGAAAAGCTGAAATTCAGCAGAATTTCTGGACACGATACAAGAATTATCTGATTGACGAAAAGCATTTCAGCCCGAACGTGGTCAGTACGCTGGGTAATGACACGCTGGATCAGAAGCTGATGAATTATATTCTGGACCCGAAGGCTGACTACGGAAAGCCGGTGCTGAAGCGAGGTCTGATTATCGGCGATGTACAGTCAGGCAAGACCTCGACCTATATCGGCTTCATCTGCAAAGCAGCAGATGCAGGCTACAAAGTATTCATTCTGCTGACCGGCACAATTGAATCCTTGCGGCAACAGACACAGGAGCGTGTGGAAGAAGGATTTATCGGCATTGATATGTCGGCCAATACCACCGGAGGAAAACGCGTTGGCGTGGGTCTCGACAACAAGCCGATACATGCAATGGCATTGACCTCCCGCGCAAGTGATTTCCGTGGGAACTCCAATAAAATTGCAATGTCGCTTGGCAAGGATAAGGATGCGGTTGTCTTTGTCATCAAGAAGAACACCACAACGCTCACTAAGCTGACGAAATGGCTGATTGACCTGAATGCAGATCCGCGGACGCACAAGATTGATATGCCGATGCTGATGATTGACGATGAGGCGGACAACGCATCCATCAATACAAGTTCCGACAAAGAGGATCCGACCAAGATCAATAAGCTGATCCGGAAGCTGGCTGATGTGTTCACAAAGTCCAATTATGTCGGGTTCACGGCCACGCCGTTTGCCAACGTTTTCATCGATCCGGAAACGACGGAGAAAATGGAAACGCATGACCTTTTCCCGGAAGATTTCATTGTGGCACTTCCGACACCCAGCAACTACATCGGACCAACAAGAATTTTTCCGAAGGACGCAGAATTCCATTCGCAATTGGTTTATATAACGGATGCAGGATAGTGTGGTTAGGTGACTTAAGAGAAAGAAAAAAGAGACCTCATCTCGTTGAAAATCAAATTCCAAAATTATTAAAGGAGCCATTCAAATGAAACGAAATCAGAATCCTGACCATAATCACTCTCAAAAAGTGCTTTCCTGCCGCTACAACATGGACACCAACCGGGTGGAAGCCCGATTTGAAGATGGAACTACTCTTTCGATCGACTGCATCGCCATTGAGGACGAATACGGCAACACCCCTACGCAGCGAGCAGAGCTGGATTGGCTATTTTATAATAAGCCTTTGGAGTATGCCAAGCTTGTGCTGCGGGGTGAAATTGAACATTATCTCTCGCTTGGTTGCGACCATGGTAGACTGGAGTACTAACCCTTAATATCCAAAGCAAAACAATAGCCCTCTATTTGCAGCCGTTGCAATGATATGTACCCAGCATTCTGGACACTGGATCAAAATTGAATAATTAAGCTTCCA
>ERZ838118.648-NODE-648-length-47817-cov-14.866923_pt1 | contig 47817 bp, 58 predicted proteins | sample MGYA00519863_ERZ838118 | MGnify/ENA primary metagenome ERZ838118 (study PRJEB31850, sample SAMEA3708827) | human gut metagenome | biome: human gut; feature: human-associated habitat; material: faeces | place: China | collected 2014 ...
CCCGGATACAACAAACGTTCCGAGGAACAAAGGATTTACGATGTACGGTTTTGCGCCGACTTGTTTTTGCGTGGTTATTCGTATCGAGAAATTGCCGACGCATTGAACCGGGATTTGTCCGCCCGTGGCGTTGGTTATACAATTTCGTTTCAAATGGTTTATTACGATTTGCAACAATGCCTTATCGAATGGAAGCGGGAACGGTTGGAAACAATCGACGAATATGTTACGCAGGAATTGCGCAAGTTGGATAAAATGGAGCAACAAGCGTGGGAGGCGTGGGAGGTATCCAAAACCGGAAAGCAGCGCACCAAAGAGAAAACCAACCGGGGGCGTCCTATCAAAACGGATGCGACCGACGGCGACCCGGAATATTACGGGTATGACGAAACGACCGTTGAAACGTCGGCGGGCAATCCCCGGTTTTTGGACTTGCTGTTGAACATTCAACAACGCCGGGCAAAGATGTTGGGATTTGATGCACCCGTTAAAATCGAGATACCCGGATACAACGCCGGGACGGACGACGATAAACCGAAATACGATGTTAAGGCAATCCCGGACGACCTGTTGTTTGCCGTCGCCGACAAATTGCAGTCCGCCGAATTTCAAAAGACAATCGCCGAGAAAGGAGGGGCGCAATAATGGCAAAGCGAATGAATGTTGTTAAACAGGTTGTAACCAAAACGAACCATTATTGCGGGGATTGCGGACACGGTGTTTGGTATTTCGACCATGAGAATTTAGATGTTGCAAATAGATTGCCGATTTGTTGCCGTTGTCCGTTTACCCCGAACCGTTCCCGGATAAGGAACGAAACGGCGTGTTTGAATTGGATACCGAAAAAGCCCGGCGAATTGATAGTTACACCCGATAAAATTGTACGACCATGAGCAACGAGGAATTATTGAAGATGTACGAGGCAATCAAGGCAGACCCCGGCGAATTGGTGCGAGCCGCCGCCCGTAAACGTCTTATCAACTTTGCCCGGTATATGCAACCGGATTTGGTATTGGAACCGTTTCATGTTGTATATTATACCCTGTTGGATATGTTTGCGCATGGCAAAATACGAAAGATGATTGTACAACAGCCGCCGCAACATGGAAAATCGGAGGGGTCAAGCCGCAAATTACCCGCATTTATGTTGGGGTTAGACCCCGACCGCAAAATATGTATCGGTTCGTATGCGGCGACAATCGCACGGGATTTTAACCGGGACGTTCAACGAATAATCGACACGCCCCGGTATCGTGAATTATTCCCCGGCACGTACTTAAATGGGTCGAACGTCGTAACAATGGCGAATACCTATTTGCGCAATTCCGATGTTATCGAAATGGTCGGGCGTAAGGGGTCGTTGCGTGTCGTCGGTCGTGGCGGTTCGCTGACGTCTAAAACCGTGGACGTTTCGATATTGGACGACGTGTATAAAGATTACGCCGAGGGTAACAGCCCGATAGTACGGGCGGCGGCGTGGAAATGGTACACGACCGTTGTACGCACCCGTTTACACAATGATAGTCAAGAATTGATTGTATTTACCCGTTGGCACGACGACGATTTGATAGGGCGCATTGAAAAGAGCGGCGAAACGATTATTGATGTTAAGTGTTGGGCGGATTTGGAGGACGTAACGCCGGGGGCGTGGGTGCGCATAAACTTTGAGGGGTTGAAAACCGGGGAACCGACCGAGATAGACCCACGGGAACCGGGGGCGGCATTATGGGAAAGCCGACACAGTAAGCAAAAGTTGGAAGCGCAAAAGGCATTAGACCCGGTGCAATTTCAATGCCTGTATCAAGGCAACCCCGGTTCCGCCGAGGGTCGATTGTACCAACCTTTCAAAACGTGGGTCGAAAAATCCGATTACGGCACGTACATTCGTTCCGGCGCATACATTGACGTTGCCGACGAGGGCGACGACCTGTTGTTTGCCGCAACGTATGACGTGTATAAGTCCGACAATCTGTTTTTCAACGAGAAAACAAAGCGCATGGAGCCGATATTGTTTGCCCTTATTACAGATATGGAAATGACGGACGAAAATACGGACGTTACAACCGTAACCGTCCCGGCGATGATTAACCGGAACGGGACGCAAAAAGCGTGGGTTGAGAGCAACAACGGTGGTGCGGGTTATGAAAAGGTTATCAAAAAGAAAGTCCGGGCGATTACCGACCCGTTTTATCAAGGGGGCAACAAGGAAAGCCGGATAATAACAGCGTCCGCAATGGTTAATCAACATATAATTATGCCGTTCGGTTGGGAAACCCGGTACAAAGCCGTTTACGACCATGTAACCGGATTTTTGCGCAATTTCGGAGCCAATACGCACGACGACCCGGAGGACGGATTGACCGGGATATATGAAAAGGAGATTGCGGACGGCAATATACAGCCATACGCACACGCAAACCGAGGCGTAAGACGACGCAATTAGCAATATTTTTGAGATATGCAAGATTATCCGGGAAAAAGTTTATAACTTTGTAACCGAAACGAGAGGGCAAAGGGACAGCCCCGGAGAAAGTAATAATATTTTTAACGTTAAAAACAAAGAAGTATGATTTGTAAATGTCCGGCGGGGGCGGCGTTGCCCGATGTACCCGCAATTAAGTGTTCGGAAAGTTTCGGACAGGTTCAGAAAGTGGCTTTTCAACGTCTTATGAAAGACGACGGAAGCAAAAACAGTTTTACGAGTGAAAAAGCGATTACGGCGTTAGCGTCATGGACGCCCATGTTATCGGCGGAGGATAGCACGAAAATAGTTGTTTCGCCGTATATCCAAGCCCCGACCGCCGAGGCGGGAGCCGCCCGCACCTTTGGAGGCGGTAACGAAACGTTAGGAGGCGTCGAAGAGATTATTGGACGTGAACCAACCCCGTTTACCGGAGTTATCCGCAAAGCCCCGCAGGAGGTTATCAAGGCATTAAAGGAAATGCAATGCGAAAGTTGGGGCGACAATTTGGGTATCTTCATTTTCGACGAAAACGGCGCAATCGGCGCAATCAAGGGGAGTACAGACGGTACATATTACCCGATACCGATACGTTCGTTGTTTATCGGCGATAAGACGTTGGGCGGATTGGAAGCCCCGGACAGCAACGCAATACAATGGTCGTTTTTGCCGAATTGGTCGGACGATTTGGCGATTGTTGCCCCGGCGTTTAACCCGCTTACGGATTTGAAACCCGCATGAAAGTAATGACGGCGAAAGTTACAAAGGTCGTGTTGGAGTGTCCGACCCTTAACACGACCGAAGAATTTGAGATTAACCACGCCGAACGCCTGTTGCGGATGCCTAACAATGGCGGTTGGCAGTTGCCCGAAAAAACACCTTTTGAATTTAGCAAAGAAAATGGGATTAGATATAAAACGCATAAGAAAGGAAATAACGGAACCGAGGAAAAAGGCGACGATAAATAAAGCGGTCATACACCAAAACCGCATTAAATTTCACGCCCAAACCAACGTAACGCCCTTAATGTGTTTACCCACGACCGATTTTTTGGCATGGGTTCAAAATCTTATCCCGCACGATAAATTCAAAATCTTCAAAACATTGTTCCGTTACCCCGTTCGTACCAACGAGGTAACGGGCATTTGTTTTGATAAGTTAAGCCGTATTTTCGACGGTCGTAACCCGGCGTTCAACTATCAATTTCAAAACACGGAACAACGGGACGATTGGGAGTATTACCGCCAAGATGTATTAAAGGAGCCGAAAATTTGGAGCACGAAAGGTTGGGAGTTTTTCAAGACGGAAATAAACAGCGTCTTAATAGTTGATTTGCCCGCCGAGCAAAACCCCGCCGACCGATACCCGACCCCGTATTTTTATTGGCTACCTATCGAAAGCGTCATAACCTTTGAGGCAAACCGGACAACCGGGGTTATGGATTGGATAATTTTCCGCCAACCCGATAAACGTATTGCAGTTATTGACGATGAACGATACAGAGTATTTGCAGAGGACGACGGCGGCAACATAGGCGAATTATTGGTTGATAACCCACACGATTTGCGCTATTGCCCCGCCCGTTTCTTTTGGAACGAGCCAATGAATTTGCGAGAACCGGACGTTAAACAATCCCCGCTAACAAAAGAATTGGAGGCGTTGGATTGGTTTTTGTTTTTCCATATATCGAAGCGGCATTTGGATATGTACGGGGCGTACCCGATATATTCCGGTTACGAACAATCGTGCGATTTTACAAACGCCGAAAACGGCGATTATTGCGACGGTGGATTTTTGAAAGACAAACAAGGGTATTACAGGTTAGACCAAGCCGGGTTATTGATGCGTTGCCCCAAGTGCGGCGACAAACGGATTACCGGGGCGGGTTCCTTTGTTGAAATACCGATACCGGACGGGGACAAACAACCCGATTTGCGGAACCCGGTACAAATGTTGACCGTTGACCGTACAAGTTTGGATTATAACGTTGAGGAAGAAAAGCGATTGCGGGAAAACATTATTACCGCCGTCGTCGGACAAAACGAGGAAGTAACCCAACGGGAGGCATTCAACGAACAACAGGTTAAAGCCGCATTTGAGAGCCAAAGCACGGTATTAAACCGAGTGAAAAAAGGCTTTGAAGCCGCCCAACAGTTCGTCGATGAAACGGTTTGCCGATTGCGATACGGCAATATGTTCGTATCTGCAAAAGTCAATTACGGCACGGAGTTCTATTTGTACGACGTAAGCGAGTTGCGGAACCGTTACAAGTCGGCAAAGGAAAGCGGCGCAAGTGAGGCAGAATTGGACGCCCTACAAAATCAGATTATCGAAACGGAGTACCGGAACAACCCAACCCAATTGCAACGTATGTTGATATTGGCAGAATTGGAGCCGTACCGCCATTTGACCCGGAACGAGGTATTGGATTTGTACGGGCGTAACTTAATCCCGGAGAATGAATTGCGTATAAAGTTGAATTTCGCTAACTTTGTCCGCAGGTTTGAACGGGAGAATACAAACATTTTGGAATTTGGAACGCAAATACCATTCGACCAAAAGATTTCAATAATAACAAGTAAATTTAACGAGTATGCAAGTAAAAACAGCAACCGAGGGTAAAACAAAGGACGTCGCAATTACCGACGTCACCCCCGAAAACTACATTGTACCGAGCAACGAACAACATTTGTATCATTGCATTATTGAGGTGCGCAAGTTTGACAGCGAAACGGGCAAACGCTTATCCGTTCCCCGTATCCAAAAGTTCGGCAAAAAGTCCTTTGAAAATGGCATTTTGGACGCACTGAAAAAACAGGGTTACACGATTACCGTATTGCACGACCCCAACGAGTACGTCAAGGCGCAAGCCGAGGAAAAAGCGGCACGAACCGCCGCACAGCAGAAAGCCGCCGAGGAAAAAGCCGCCGCCGATGCAAAGGCAAAGGCAGAAGCCGAGGCGAAAGCCAAAGCCGAGGAAAAAGCGGCGTTAAAGGCTGAAATTTTGGCGGAATTGAAAGCGGCGGGAGTTATCCCGGCGGAACCCGCCAAAGAAACCAAAGCCGATGCAAAGGCAAAGGCAGAAGCCGAGGACAAACCCGGAGCGAAAAAGTAACAGAGTATTAAACTATTAAAAATACGATTATGGCACAGATTGCACAGCAGGACAATTTGGTTATTGAAGTATCAACAACCGCCGCCGCATTGGATGGCGACACAAAGAAAAAGTTGATTGAATGTATTGAGGGCGGAACAATTACCGACGTCATTTTGGTAACAAAAGAGGTTGAAAAGAAAATCAGCCATGCACGTGTTGTTAGTTGGTTGGTTGACACAACCGGGGATTCCCCAAAATACACAATTGATATTATTAACGCAAACAGCGGAGCAGTAGCAGCAATCGCACTTAATTAATTCAAAGGGTAAGAATATTATGTTAACGAGAGAAATTTTAATTGCAAATGCGGCTTTGTCCGGTTTGACGGACGAACAAATTGCGGCAATTACAACATTGTCCGCCAACGACGAAAATAGCGTTATCGCCAAAAAGACGGGCGAAATTTACGGCGGATTGGATGCCGATATTTTGGCGGCGTCCGGTATCGCAAAGAACGGAACCGAAAAGACGTTTGATTACGCAAAACGTGTGGTCGCCGAGTTCAAAACCAAAGCGGAAAGCGCAAGCGCATTGCAAACCCAAATCGACAGTCTGACGAAAGAAAAGGCACGTTTGGAAAAGGCAATTGCCGACGGTGCGACCGATGCGGAAACGGCAAAGGCGTTGAAACAGGCGAAAGCCGATTTAACGGCGGTAACAACGCAGTTTAACGACCTCAAAAGCAAGTACGATGAAGCCGAAAAGAAATTCCAAACGGAGTTGTTCGGCGTTCGTATCGAGGGTGCATTGCAGACCGCAACCGCCGGGTTGAAATTCAAACCGGGATTGCCCGAAAGCGCAACAAAGGTTTTGTTAGCGCAAGCAATCGACAAAATTAAGGGTATGAACCCCGAATATATCGACGACGGAAAAGGCGGTAAAATCCTTGCTTTTAAGGACGAAAGCGGCGCAATTATGCGTAACCCGAACAATCAGTTGAACCCGTACACCCCCGGCGACCTGTTGGCAAAGGAATTGGAAACAATGGGTATTTTGGATAAGGGACGCCAAGCCGGAGGCGGCGGAACGGTTCCCCCGGCGGGCGGTTCCGGCGGTGGGGGCGGAACAGCCATTGACATAACGGGCGCAAAAACCCGTGTCGAGGCTTACGAAGCAATCGCCGCAAACCTTATGGCGCAGGGTTTAACGGCGGGTTCCGAAAAGTTCGACGCCGCAATGAAACAGGCATGGCAGGACAACAATATTGCCGCATTGCCGGAAAAGTAAACAATCACGGGTAAAGGGTAAACCCGCATTTAATAACAATTAAATTTTTAACATTATGTCATTAGTAGCAACAAGATTGCAAAATTGGCGGATTGAAAACCCGGAATTAGACCGTAATATGACCCGCCCGTGTGAGTATGGCGCATTGGATTTTTTCATTGAGCAAACCAACGCCCCGTCCTCAATCATTAACCCCAATTTGCGTGACCGTGCGTTTGCGTCCATTGGTAACACGGTACAAGTACCCGTTATCAATTACGACGGCGATGTACAGGTTAGCAATGTCCGTTCGTGCGTTATCGCTGACGATGAAAATACGTCCGCATTGGTAACGGTTGTTTGGGCGACTTATGCCATTGGCTTTACAATGGTTCCCGCCGCATACATGAACAACGAAATTTCCTACGAACACGACTTTTTGCGCAAAATGGAAAAGACGTGCCGGGCTTTGGCGGACAAATTGGACGTCGGAGCCGTTGCCGCATTGGAGGCAAACAAAACAAAGGTGTTCAAAACGTTGCTTAACTACACGGAGGCGGGCAACGTGGTACAGGTTCCAACCCAAATGGCGACCGAGATTTTGGGCGATATTAACCCGATTATGCGGGCTAACTGTTACCCGGAATATATCCACATTATCGCCAACGCCGGGGTTGATAGCCTTATCCGTAAACTTGCGCAACATGGCGTTTACAACGACGTAAACAAGCGCATGGAGTACGACAACAAGGTTTTGCACTACACGAACAACGTAACCGACGAAGCGGGCAAAATGGGAACCATGTTTGCCGTTGCTGACGGTAATGTTGGTATCCTTACCCGTGTTGACCGTGAGGCATTGCGCCGCACCCGTGCGAATTTCCACGAATGGGACGTTGTACGTTTGCCGTACATTGATTTGCCCGTTGGTTCGCACTATTACACCGCCGTTGGCGACCAGTCCGCAATCATGGGCGCCGCAACCGCCGATTTGACGTGCGCCGTTAAGGAGTATTTCGGATTTTCCGTTGACGTGGCGTATATGGTTGCTTACAACAGCAACCCGGATACTGTGGCAAACCCGATTATCAAAGCCGAGATTGCCGCCCGCAATCCAAACGAACCGTTGGGTATGCCTGTATATGTAACCAACGCCGGGGAATTTCCCGCCGGAGGTGCGGGCGCATAACGCCGGAGCATAACGAATTGTTAAACCGAGGGGACGGGGTGGTTATCCCGCCCCCTTATTTATTGCAATCTTAATTCCTAATATGGGAACAACGTGTTATATTTGCAATATGGAAAAATGGAAAGAAATTAAAGGTTATGAAAGTTTGTACCAAATCAGTAGCAGCGGAAGAGTTAAAAGCTTATATCGTGTAGATAGATTAGGTAGAGTTTATAACGAACGTATATTAACACCTGAAATTACAAAAAAAGGTTATTTACGTGTTTCATTAGGAAATAGGAAAGATGGATTTAAAAAAATAATGGTTCATAGATTAGTTGCTGCGGCTTTTATTCCGAACCCGGACAATTTGCCGCAAGTCAATCACAAGGACGAAAACAAATCGAACAATCACGTTAATAATTTGGAATGGTGTGATAACACATATAATCACAATTTTGGCACACGTAATTATAGAGCTAATAAACATAAAAATAAACGAATTGCTCAATTTGATATATTTGGTAATAAAATTGCAGAATATGATAGTATAAAAATTGCAGCAAGTAAAATTGGTGTTAATGTCAGCCAGTTATCAAGACACTTAAATAATAAACCAACCAAAAACATAAGAGGTAAATTTTATTATTCTCATAGTGTTGGAGGTTATAAATGGGCGTTTTTATGATAAGAATAAATGAAATATGCGAAGCGTTAAAAAATGTGTGCGGGTGGGAGCAATCATACGACCCGGCAAAGGCGATAGACGACAATTTAACGCAGACGGAAAGCGGTTTGACGTTTCAAGGTGCGCACCCCCTTGTTACTTTGGATAATGTCCGGGCAATCGTCCCGGATGATTTCGTTTTTCAATATCCGGTTTGGAATATGATACCGGAATACAAAGCCGGGGCAAAGGTTCGCCACAACAACAAAGTTTGGATTGCCGCACGGGACAACCAAAACGAGGAACCGACCGAAAGCGATTTTAACGACGATTACAACGACGATTACGGCAACCCATATTGGCAACCGTACAATTTCATTTCCGATTATTTGGAGCGGTTGACCCGTAACGGTATTGCGCAAATGGTACAAACATTCACGCAAATAAAGGGATTGGATAAGGGAACAAAGAACCTATTGGAACGGCGCACGTTCTTTGACGGTGCGGGACGTATCCGGGCGACGTTGCCGAATAATCATAAATTAGTCGGGTTTGAAATTGTCCCGGTTCGTTCTATGGGCGTAACAATGAAAATCGAACAAATCGGGTTGCAAATGACGGGCGCAACCGGGGTTGTCCGTATGTATCTTTTCCATTCGTCCCAAATTGACCCGATAAAGACGTTTGATTTGAATTTTACGCAGACAAACGGCGGTTTTCAATGGTTCCCGTTGAAAGATTGTTATTTACCGTATATCAGTACCGGAAACAACGCCGGGGGGTCGTGGTTCCTTTGTTACAACCAAAACGATTTGCCCGCCGGGATGCAGGCAATTAACATGACAAAGGATTGGAGCCGGGAGCCGTGCGGGACGTGTACGGGTTACGTTGATTTGGAGCGTTGGCGGGAAATAACCAAGTATTTACAGGTATCCCCGTTTATGATGAACGCCCCGGAAACATTCGACGAATACCCGGAGTTGTGGGATATTGCGTTGACGATGTACACCAATACGCAGAATTACGGGTTGAATTGCGAAATAACCGTTGGTTGCGACCTAACGGATTTTATCATTAAGGAAAGGCAAATTTTCCAAACGGTTATCCAACGACAGGTCGCCGCAATCATGTTGCGCACGTTGGCAATGAACCCCGATGTTAAGGTAAACCGGAACCAAGTAAACGCAACCCGGTTGGAAATTCTTTACGAATTGGACGGCAACGTTGAGGGTCGCCCCGGCGGTTTGGGTTATGACCTTAAAAAAGCATACGAGGCGTTGCGGTTGGATACGCAGGGTATCGACCGTATTTGCCTTACTTGTAATAACCACGGTGTAAAATACCGGACAACGTAAGATTATGGCGGGGTTAAAGTCAATACAGGATTTACGCAACCGGGTTGCCACGTTCAACAACGGGTTATCGTCCGGCGCATACATTCAACAAATCATTTGGGACAATGACGCCTATATTGTTGATATGAATGCCGAGGAACAATTGTTTGAACAAGGTATTAACCGTTTGGGCGTGGATATTATGGATTACGCCCCGTATTCGCCGTTGACGATAGCCATAAAGGAGGAAAAGGGACAACCGACAAACCGGGTAACGTTACGGGATACCGGGGATTTTGAAGCGTCGTTTTTTTTGGAAGTCGGCGACAAACAGTTTGAAATAAAAGCGTCGGATTTCAAAACGGAGGACTTAATAAAAAAGTACGGGCGGCAAATATTGGGATTGACGGACGAAAATATTGCGGCGTTGATTTGGCAATATATATTCCCGGACTTAATGAAGAAAGCAAAAAACGTATTATATGGCAACGAATAAGAGAACAACCCCTATAATTCCCAACCCGGTTTTAATCGACCGGGTTTTGGGGAACATACAAACCGGGTTAATGGATAACGTCGATTGGTTGGACATCGCATTTGGGCGGGCGCAACGTATCGCCAAAGTGATACAGGGCAAACGCTATTATACCCCGAACGTATATGCGGGCGGGACGGAATGGAGAGGCGACAATGATTATATCGACGTTTCCCCGGATGCAAATATTGGCAATTTTTCGTTCTTTTGGATAGACGACCCGCAAACGGTCGGTTGGGTTCCCAAAGAGCAAAGCGAGATTAAAGCCCCGTTTTCCCTTATTGTTTGGTTCGATTTGCGCAAGGTTTACCCCGGTCAACTCAACAACCGGAATACCGAGGCATTGAAGAACGAAATATTGACCGTCCTAAATGGCGGTTTTTGGCTGAAAGACGGGACGATTGTAATAAACCGGATTTATGAGTTGGCGGAAAACGTGTACCGTGGGTTTACGTTGGACGAAATAGATAATCAATTTTTAATGCACCCGTTCGGCGGTTTTCGCTTTGAGGGTGTATTGTCAGTTAATCAACCTTGTAACATTTAACGATATGGTAACTTTCATTATTTGGGTTTTGGTCGTGGCAACCGTGGCGGCGTTCCTGTTGACCCTGTTAAAAAAGTGGGGCGTTATTGAGTACGTCCAAGTTCACGGCAACGACTTTTTTGTTAAGATGTTCAATTGCGGCTTTTGCTTATCATGGTGGGCGGGGGTCGTTTTGTCCGTCCTGTTTGCTATATGCACCGGGAACCCGGCATTGTTATTGGTTCCGTTTTGTTCAACAGTCATAACCCGCATACTCTTATGAAAACGACAAAGATAGGGGAACGGGCGGTTGTGTTGTACGACAGTATCGACGAATTGCCGATTTTGCGATTTCACGCATATAACAAAATGTTGCTTATCGACGCCGGGGTTGGGTCGGATTTGAACGATTGGGATGCGCATATTGAAAAGGCAATCCGGTTTATCCGAAAGGAAAAGCCGGATTTGGCGGAAAAGGAATTGGATAATTTGCGGCAAAACGTTTATTTCGTCCAATCCGCCATATCGCCAAAGTATTTGGCGTTTGCCTGTTTGGTTAAGTCCGTGGACGGAACCGAATACAACGATATGACGGCGGACGGTTTGCAAAAGGTATTGGATTTATTCGCCGATGCGCCGAACGCCGAGTTGACCGCCCAATTGGAAGCGGTCAAAAAAAAAATAGATAAAGAATTGCAATTGTATTTTCCTAAACTATTCGACGACGCCACGGTTAAAGAGTATTACGACCAATTGAAGCAACGCACGATGTTAATGTTGGATGCGATAATAAAGGGGGACGAAAGCGACAAACGAGAAGAAATAGACCATATTACGACGTTGTTGTTGACTTATACAAAACCCAAATCGTTTAGCGGGTCGGATAGCGTGGAAATACAATACGACAAGCAGTTTGAAAATATGTGTTTGATGTTGTCCCAACATTTGCACGTAAACCCAAAATCGTTTACCGTTTTGGAATATTACAACGCATTTGAATACATTAAGGAGCAAGCGAAAAAAGCAAGCAGAAAAAGCCAAAATAAGGCGATTTAAGGTGTTTTATTTTTCAGACGATAAATTATACATTTGAGAAAAGAAAATTGATTGTAGGGCAAATTGCCCGAAAATAACAAAAACAAATAGTCGGATATATGGCAGATAACAACAACCCAATTAAATATTCTGATTTGGTAAGCCCCGATAATTCGATTACTGATTTGATAAAGCAATTGGATGAACTTTCAGACGCATATACAAATGCGTTGAAAAATATTAGGGCGGAAGCAATTCAGTTGGCGGCGGTTCTGCAAAAGGTTTCCGGGGCAACCGAGGACGGCAGGAACACAACCAAGAAAGCCGCAGACGATGCGGAACGTTTGGCACGTGCGCAACGTGATTTGGCGTTTGCAGAAAGCGAGAACGCCAAAAAGTTAGCCGAGTTAAAATTGGCACAGCAGGAAGCGAACCAAATTAATAAACTGATTGTGAAAATAAATCAATCCGCCGAGGGTAGTTATAACCGTTTATCGGCGCAATATTCATTGAATAAGATTTATTTAAACAACATGACTAAAGCCGAACGGGAAAACACCGAGGAGGGGCGAAAATTGGTTGCACAAACCAAAGAAATATACGAAGAAATGAAACGTTTGCAGGAAGCAACCGGGAAATTTCAATTGAACGTCGGAAATTATACGGAGGCGTCCGACGCAATTATTGCGTATGGCGACAAATTAAAAGAAACGTTAGGTTTAAATAGCGCATTTGGCGAAAGTCTTTTGGCGTTAGGACGTGGCGGGGCTGAAAGTAAAGCCGTTTTTACAGCTATTGGCGACGGGGCAAAAGCATTGGGAAAAACTTTGTTGGGATTACTTTCAAACCCGGTTTTTTTGGCGATTGCCGGAATTGCGGCGGCGGGTGCGGCGTTTAAATGGTGGTACGATTATAACGCCGGGTTAGTTGAGGCAACGAGATTGACGCAACAATTTACCGGGAAAAGTGGCGATGATTTGAAAGCGTTTAGAAATGAGGTGCAAGCCGTCGCAGATTCGTTCGGCGCAGATTTCCGGGAAACATTGATTGCAACAAACGCATTATCAAAACAATTTGGTATTTCTGCAAATGAGGCATTGCAGTTGGTTAAGGATGGTTTTTTGTCCGGAGTCGATGCGAACGGGGAATTTTTAGACACGTTGAAAGAATACCCGACATATTTCAAAGAGGCTGGAATATCAGCAGACCAATTTGTTGCCATTGTAGCCCAAACAAACAAAATGGGTATCTTTTCGGACAAAGGCGTTGACGCAATTAAGGAGGCAAATTTGCGTTTGCGTGAAATGACGACGGCGACGGCGGCGGCTTTGGACGGTATCGGTATTTCGTCGGAACAAGTTCAAAAAGATTTGCAGACCGGAACCAAAACAACGTTCGATGTTATACAAGACGTTTCCGCAAAATTGGCAGAATTGCCGGATAATGCGGCAACGGTCGGGGCTGCAATTGCAGATATATTCGGGGATCCCGGAGAGGACGCCGGATTGCAGTATTTGCGCACGTTGAAAGATATTTCAATAAACATGGACGAAGTAAAAGGGAAAGCCGGAGTTTTGGCGCAATTGCAGGAGGAACAATTGCAAAGCCAAATTGAGTTGCAAAACGCATTATCCGGGTTGTTTGACGCAACCGGAGGAAATTTTGAAACGTTGACAACGAAAGCAAAAGTTTTTGTTAACCAAGGATTAACGGCGATAATAAAAGGGGTTATTGATGTTATCAACTACTTTATTGAGTTATACAATGAAAGTGTTTTGATACGTGCAATTTGGAATGGGATTGTTGCCGGATTCAAAACAACGTTTGATACGTTGGGAAATGTGTTTGGATTCTTTATTGATATTGTCAAAGCAACCGGAACGGCATTAAAAGGCGCATTTACATTGAATTTTGACGATGTAAAAAAAGGATTATCAGATTACGCAGCGGCATACGGAAATTTGGTTAAAGCCCAAGTTAAAGACATAACAGAAAATTTCCAAGAGGGTTTGGAGGGTATGCAAAAGAAAATAAAACCGTTAACAATCCCTGTTTCTGTTGGAGATACCCCGACGCCACAAACAGACAATAAGCCCGTAACGACACAGAACCCAACCGTAACGCCAAGGGGTAAAAGCGATGCGGAAAAGGCAGCAGAACAACAAGCAAAGCAAATTGAAGCGGCTTATAAAAAGAATTTGGAGGCAACCCGGAAATTGCAGGATGCACAATTGCAGTTGGAAACCGACGAATGGGCAAAGCGTCGGCAGCAAACGCAATATCAGTATTCCCGACAGATTGAGGATTTGCAACACCAATTACAGACCGAAAAGGATTTGAACGAAACCGGACGGCAGGCGATAAACGCAACAATTACGGCGTTAGAACAACAGCAGACAGAGGCGTTGTTGAAAATAGAGCAAGAACGGCAGTTGCAAGAATTGGCATTGCAGAAAGAAAGCATTGAATTACGTTTGCAAGCGGTTAAGCAGGGAAGCGAGCAGGAACGACAATTGCGTATGCAGTTGTTAGAGAATGAAAGACAAACAGCATTGTTGCAGAATGAGCAAAAGCCGACCGGACAACAGCAGGACGCCGGGGTAATTAATGCCGGATTTGACGTTAAGGGAAGCGCAATTGCCGACGAATATTTGCAAGTGCAATTAATGATGTTTGACCAACAACAAGCGTTGGCGCAATCTGAATTTGATTTATTAAGAAATTCAGAAGCCCGGAAAACCCAATTCCGTTTGCAGGCAGAAAAGGAACGTTTGCAAAAGGTATTAGAATTGAACGAGCAAGCAGCCAATAAATTATCTAATGTTGAAGTACAAACAATTCAAAACACAATAAAAAAGATTGACCAAGAAATTGAGCAGTCAAAAGGAGAGGAACGAGGAACAGACATTTACGGTTTGTTTGGGCTTAATTTGGACGACGACCAAAAGGAGGCAATAAGTACGTCCGTATCCTTTGCAATGGAGCAATTACAGGTATTTTTAGATGCGAAATTGCAAGCCGCCGAAGCCGCCGTAAATGCCGCCGACAAAGAGGTTGAAAGCGCACAACGCACGTTGGACGCCGAAAGGGAAGCACGGGCGAACGGTTATGCCTCAAACGTGGTTATGGCACAAAAGGAGTTGGATTTGGCAAAACGGAACCAAGAAAAGGCGTTGAAAGAGCAACAGAAAGCGCAAAAGGCACAACAGGCAATACAGACAATCCAACAAATCGGAAACCTTGTAACGGCGTCCGCTTTGATTTGGTCGCAATTGGGGTTCCCGTTCGCAATCCCGGCAATCGCTGTTATGTGGGCTTCATTTGCCGCCGCCAAAATTAAAGCCGCACAAATGAGTAAAGCCGCCGAGGGTTCGGAAAGTTACGGGGACGGTACGGTTGAATTGTTGGCGGGCGGTTCCCACCAATCCGGCGACGACGTGGATTTAGGAACCAAACCGGATGGAACCCGGAGGCGTGCCGAGGGCGGGGAATTTTTCGCCGTTATCAATAAACGTAATTCCCGCCGTTTCCGTCGTTTAATCCCGGACGTAATAAATAGTTTGAACCGGGGAACATTCCCCCAAAAGTACCTTAATGCCTACAATACCGACGGCATTAATGTAACGGTTCAACAAAATAACGCACCGGATTTGCGGGATTTAAAAGACGATGTAAGGGAGATTAAGGAACAAAACCGCCGCCGTCGTTACGTCGATGGCAACGGCAATGTTATTGAGGTTTACAAGAATTTGACACGTAAAATTAAAAATTGATATGAACCCGATTTATAGACATTCATTTGTAAATGCGTTTTTAGCGAACGGGGCGATAAGTAAAACAACCGGGAACATAAACGGGAATAGTACAAATACCTATTATACCCGTACTTTTGTCCCGGTTGGGAATGTGTACCCCCGCAAATTGTTTCAGAATTACACCCCGCAAGCCGGGGGCGCATTTTACGATAGCAATAAAAAGATTATCGGCGGTTGGGGAAGCGACCCGGCCGCCAGAAATACGGAATTTGACATACCAAGCAATGCCGCATATATCCGGTTTAATGTAATCAAAGCGCATTACGCCAACGGGACGGCATGGTTGAGATTGGGAACGTTGGACGCCCCGAACGTCTTACAAGGTCAAACCGTGCATCCGATTTATAAGGACGATTTGGCAAAGGAGTACGAATTAGAAACCAACCAACGGTTTTATCGTGCCAAATTATCCGGCAAAATTACCTTTGTCCGGGATGATTACGACTATATAAACCGTCAATCGTTCGACAATGAATTTTTGTATTGCATTGAAAAGAGCGACGACGGCGGGCGTACATGGTTCCAATACTTTCAAGGCAAGTTTATGAAAACCGATTGCACGTTTACCGATTACGATAAAAAGGTTGTTGTACAACCGGACGCAATCGACGATTATAACGACGTGTTGGCGGGATTGGAAAAGGAATACAATTTAATAACGTTAGCCCCGACAATCCAACGGATAACGATAAACAAGCGTCCATTAATTCAAATATACGTTCCGGGGGATAGTGTTGTTTCTTGTTTTTTGGGCGGTACGAATTGGGAACAAGACGCAAACACCACGACCGACCAAAACGCATTAGTACAAACCTATCATTTTGCACTATGTAATATTTTGAAAGAAATACAAATTACGTCGCACGGTTCCCCGGCGGTAATATCCGGGCTTTATACCGGGCGAATGGCGACGGGTGCAAGTGCAGACGTTTTCGAGGGAAAATTATACCCGGAATTAAACGTAAATTATTATATCTATATTACGCAACAAAGAATTAAAGGTTTACCGTTTGGGGCTGTTGCGGTCGAGATACGCAAACAATCCGATGATACGGCAATGTTTCGTTATACAAAGGTTACAACGTCGCCTTTTGATACATTGGAGTTTGATTTAACCGCTGTTGAGGGTTCCGGCGCAACGGGTACAATGCACGCCGATATGAAAAGTTATAATATATACGCCCGGTATTTGTGCGACGTGGAGAAAATCGACGACCTTAATACATATCCATTGCCCGCCGATGATATAGTTGATAATAACAGTAATTATAGGCGTGCGATTGGTTACGCAATCGACGTGGCGTTTATTTCAAACAACTTTTCAGATACCCCGACCGAGTGGGGATTAGCGGACAACGGAAACTATTTTGCGCCGCCTTATTCCATATACGGGCAAACGTTTTATCCAATAGCCCGGTCAACGTGGCGTTATGCGTCGTTATGGTTTGGGTTTTATTTGATGGATTGGATATTAGAGGGAAAAGCACGAAAAGCATATACTTTGCGGGATGCGTTCCCGGTTGCGTCTTGTATATCCGTTTTGCTCAATCAGATTGCACCGGGTATAACACACGCAGCCACGGCGGAATACAGTCAATTTTTATACAGCGGTAACAACCCAATATCCGGGTTGAATTTCCGTTTGCTTGTATCACAGAAAACCAATATTATAAACGGGGAATATCAGCAACCCGCACAAAAAGCCCCGACGACCTTACAACAATTTACCAATATGTTACGGGATTGTTTTAAATGTTATTGGTTCATTGAGGACGGCAAATTTAAAATCGAACATATCCAATATTTCCGCAATGGCGGTTCCTATTCCGGCGGGGCTATATTAAGCCACGATTTGACAAAGGAATTGAATTTGCGCAACGGGAAACCGTGGGCGTTCAACACGTCGGAATATTCGTTTGATAAGGTCGATTTGCCGGAACGTTACCAATTTGAATGGATGGACGACGTTACGGCGGCATTTGAAGGGTTGCCGATACAAGTAATAAGCAAGTATGTAACGCCCGGAAAGGTTGAGGAAATTAATATATCAAACTTTACGTCCGATATTGATATGATGTTGTTAAACCCCGGCAATATGAGTTCGGACGGGTTCGCCTTGTTTGCCGCCGTTCCGCCAACGTCCGGGTCGCAATGGATATTACCATTTACCCGCCAAACTATTAACGGGGTCGAATACTTTTTGCAAAACGGATATTTGGCGTTTATCAATCTGCAATCCCCGTATTGGTTATATGATTTACCCGCCCGTCGTGTATCAATAAACGGTTCCGAGGTTTACGCATACGGTATTGAGAGAAAGAAGAAACAAACGTTTAGTTTTCCGGCAAATGACGACCCAAACCCGATGCAACTAATAAAAACGTATATCGGTAACGGTCAAGTTGATAAATTAAGCGTAAATTTGTGTAGTCGAAATATTAAAGCAACGTTGAAATATGATACAGAATAACAATATAAGCGTATTGCCGTGGTACACGTCAATAAATGAACAGAACCACAGAAAAAGTTACGCATACGGCGCAATTTACCCGTTATTTGCCCCGGCTGATAGATTGTTACCGTTTCAGATAATGAGAAACACACGGTCAAACAATGTTACGTCAGTGGTATTGTATGAAAAGACCGGAAAGCGAGTTGCAAACATAACAACGTATATGAAAGAAACCGGATTGCAGATTGTCCGGTTTCAAACGTTGGGTTATGATGTTATATTGTACCCGTCAATATTACCCATGCCATTAAATCAGTTGGACGGAATATATTATATGACGCTATCGGATGACGTGCAAACGTGGTATTCTGAAATGTTCACGGTCGTACAAGATGTTTCCGGTTACTTAAAAATACAATGGTGGGATATTGAAAATTTGGTATTTGACGCCGGGCAAATAGTATATAAAAACCCGGATTTCAAAAATATATTGTACCTTTGTACAGAGTTAGGAAAACCGGATTATGAATTTGAAGAGGACGGCGAACAACGGGACGGGTATTTTTTTCCGGAAAAACAAATATCAGTAAAAACGTTTAAATGTACAATATTGGCACCGGAGTTCCTTTGCGACGTTATGCGTTTTATCCGTATGGCTGATTATATTCATATAACAGATAAATACGGCAGGGAATACGATTGCGATATGTTCCTAATTACCCCCAAATGGCAAACGCAGGGGGATTTGGCAAGCGTCGAAATTGAGTTTGAAACGGCGACCGTTGCCAAAAAGATAGGGCGGGGATATATTACGCCCGGTACAAAGGGAGATTTTAATAATGATTTCAATAACGATTTTAATATTTGACAATTATGGGAGGTTACACAGAATTAAAAGCCGCAATTGCCGCCGTTATCAAAGCAAACGGAAATAACGAGATTACCGGGGCAATAATGCAAAACGTGTTGAACACGATTGTTTCAACCGTGGGAGCCAACAGAACCTTTGTTGGCATAGCAAATAAAAATACCAATCCCGGCACGCCGGACGGTAACGTTTTTTATATCGCTTATACGGCGGGGAATTATGTAAATTTCCAATTCGGGGCGGGTTATTTGACCGTAAAACCCGGCGAATTGGCAATATTATACAACGAGACGACCAATTGGGGTAAATTTGTTATCGGCATGAGTTCGGACGGCGTTATTGCGCTTGCGAACACAACAAACCAAATCAACGCAACCGGACGTTATGCGTACACGGATACGGGTATTGTAAAGGGGTCAAATGCGGGTTCCCAAAAGGTGCGTACATTTTTGGTTGCGGGTCAACCATACCAATTTACATTAACGCCCGTTGGAGGCAACGCCCCGGTAAATATACAGGGTATTAAAGCCGACGGAACATTTGACATTATTGGCTCCATGACATTAACGCCCGACGGGACAACGAAAACCGTAACGCCAACCGAAAATTATTACGGGTTTACGATTTTTTACGGTTCCCAAACAACCGCCACGTCTGTAAATGTATTGTTTGAAACTCCGACAACCGGGGGAATGGGTTTGCCGGACGGTATGGGGGACGCAACCAACTTTTACCCCGACCCGTTTATTGAGGCGGGTTCGCATATTAAAGAATTGGAGGGCGTGCAAAATATTATCGTTGTAGGAACGCCGGAATATTACGCCGACCGTATTGTTTTGCCCGTGGGTTCGTCTTTAGGGGTTTTATTGGATTTGTCGCAATTACCATATAATCCAACAACGGATTATCTTAACGCATTAATGAAAATTAGTGCGCCGGGTACAGGTCATTTGTTAAATGTGGCATTTGACCCTATAACGTCGGGTGCCTTTAGTTCAGCCGTTCAATTAACGACCGACCCGCAATTTGACGGTTGGGTATCTTTTTACAATGTAACCGGACGTTCGACGTTATCCAACCGTTGCCGTGTAACATTCGACAACCGAAAAGGTACACAGCCGTTAACGATTTACCGTTGTATGATGTGGACGGGTCAAGATGTAACCCCGTTCGGTATGTTCGCAAAACAGGCGTGGAACGCATGGAAAAAGGTAAAAGATATTCCCATTAAAACAATTAATTACGCCCCGTATTACAACGAATTTAATTTACATGGTTCAGCAATGAATGTTGTAAGAACACACACAACGTTATCTTATACGGTGAACAATGCCGGAACTACTGCATTTATTGGATATGATTTCAATTTGGCGGATAGCCCGTTTGAGATTGGCGACGTTATCGGTTACGGTGCGGATAATGTGGTTGTAAGTAGTGCAACAACCGCCGCAATGTATTGCATATTTTACAATGATTCAACCGAGATTTCCCGGTTAGCGTTACAATTAAGTGCAGGCGGTTTTTGTACTCAATCCGGCACAATTCCGAAGAATACAACCCGTATATTGATACGTTTCCAAATTAGTGGCATTGGTGCGGCAATATCGGTTGGCGACAACTATTTGACAAAAGGCGAAATAAACAAATTGAGCGAATGGGAACGCCAAAGCATAAAGCGCGGGACAACTGTAAACACAACCGCCGCCGTTGTTTACGTGGATGCGGTCAACGGAAACGACACGAACCCCGGCACGACGGAAAGTGCCGCATTAGCGACGTTTGCCGCCGCATTTTCCAAAACAGGCGTTGATACAACAATTATATTGATAGGGGACACGACCGAACGTTTGAATATCAAAACCAAGTCAAACCAACGTTCCGTTCGTCTTATCGGTAAACGTGGATTAGTTAACCGTATCATTTGCGGAACAAAAATTAATAGCGGAACATTAGTTGCGGGTACAACGAACGTTTACCAAACCCCGTTGTCGTCCTTTTCAGACGCCGACCATTTCCAATTGTTCCAACATGAGGTATTCGACGAAAGTACGTTGATACCGGACAACGAACGCCACCCGTTACAACGTGGGAAAACGTACCGTTGTGATAGCACAAAGATAACCCGTGTTACGTCGTTGGATGCCGTGAAAACGTCCGAGGGTTACACGTTCTTTTATGATACAGACGCACAAATGTTGTACGTCAAAATCAAAGAGGGTACAACGTTAGCCACCAACCCGGTTTACATTCCGGGCGGTTCCGGTATTTCCGGCAATGACGGTTCCGTTGCTTTTGAAATGGTTAATATTGAATGTTGGTACGGTTCAATTTCGTTAAGGTTTTGCCACGGCGGACGGGCGATTGATTGCGCAGCAAAATACGCATTTGGCGGCGGTGCGTGGTCGTGGGAGGCGGCAATTGGTGTGGAATTGATACGATGCGAAGCGGCACGGGCGTTTAGCGGTTCGAGTACCGGGGACGGGTTCAACGCGCACAGCACAACGACTGACCCGGCATTGGCGAAACATACCGTTGCAACGATGATTGATTGTTGGAGCCACGACAATAACGACGACGGATATAGCGACCACGAACGTTGCGAAACAACCATTATTGGCGGATTGTTTGAATACAACGTAAAAGCCGGATTAACGCCCGCTTTTGGTTGCCACGATACGATATATAACGCCTATTGCCGTAAACAGGTTAATAACGGTATCGCGTTAGTTGGAAGCGCAACGGCGGCGGAGGGCGGCAGAGGTTCGCAAATATTCGTGATTGGTTGCATTTGCGAGAACAACACAAACAATTATTACGTTTCCGGCGATAAGTCCGGGAAGGATGAAAATTTTGGTAAGTTCGTAAATTGTATATCTTTGAACGGTTCAAAATATGGGTATTTGTGTGGAACGAACGCCCGTATTGAATTGAACAATTGCACGGATAGCGGAAGCCCAACCGCAAAAAGTGGCAACGTGATAGTAAATAACGCCGCATTGGTAGAATAATTAACCGGGGGCGGGTGCGCCCGTCCCCATTTTCACTTACTTAAATGATGCAAGAACGTAACATTATTAACGGAACAACCAACGGCGGTTGACAACCGCACGGAATTTATGTTGTGCGAGATTATAAAGCAATAACCAAAACGGGGGCGGTTTACCGCCGCCCCTTAACTCTTTATTTATGGACGATATGGATAAAATTTTTAGTTGGGAACAATGGCGTATTATTGCCATTTCAACGGTTAGCCCGTTATTTGTTATGTAACACCAACAAAGGTTTTTGTTGTTAGGGAATATTTGAAAAAAAATATTTTATCAAAATATGCAAAGTTTAACCCGGTGCGGAACAATCCGCACCACAATTAAAAAAAACGATGGAAAAGTATTTTTATTTCATTCAACACAACATGAAAGTTTGTTTGATAATAATCTTTGTATGTTGTGTTTTTGTAGTATTTGCGACATTCTTTGATTTTTGGACGGCATACGAAGCCGTGAAAGCGAGAAAAGAAAAATTAAGCAGCCACCCGATGCGGAAAACCGGGCAAAAAATCATAGACTATTTGCGTTTAGTTTTATACGTATTGATGATTGATGTTTTGGGGCTTATGGTTTTTCCTTTTTACAGTATTCCATTTTTTGTTGTATTACTGACATTGGGTATTCTATTAAGGGAGGGTTGGAGCATGAAAGAGAATTACGAACTCAAACAAAGCAATGCAGTTGAGGCAATAGATATGGCGGCGGAAATAGTCAAGTGTATAACGAAAGAAGAAGCCGAAAAGCTAATAAAGGCGATTAATGATAAACATAGTATTAACAAGAAAAAATTCAAATGATTATGGCACAATTAAAGCAATTATCAGCAGGCAGTAGCCAAATTATTATGATGATGTTCCGGGATAAGAACAACGCCCCAATTAAGGCGGATTCCGTACACGTCAAAGGTTCGATTTTTACCGGAAGCGGTAAGCCGTTTGAATTTGAGGTAAACAAAGGGGTTTGCACCAATTGTAAGATTCAGAACGATATGTTGTTGTTTAATATCGTTCCGCTTTTGGGTTTGGGGCAAATGCAGGTTTATACGCAAACTTTTTTGGGCGATGCAAAAGCAATAACCGGAACATACATTTCAGAGAACCAACAGAAATTGGGCGTTGAAGTGGTTCAGAAAGGTACATTCCTTTCAGATAGACAGGGCGCAATGTGGGTTGATGTATATTTGCCAATAGAAATTAATGATGCAGCACAAATTCCGTGGGTTCCGGCAGGAGCGGACGAACAATGGATTAAAGATTATTTGGATAAGTATGTAAAAACCCCGGCGTTTGCCGCAACGCTGGCGGCATTGGGCGGGGCAAGCAAAAACCTTTCAAATGTTGATGCAAAAGACTTTGAGAAAAAAGCAAAGGACGGTAATTTTGCTCAGAATGATTTAGCGGACGTAGATTTGGCAAAACTCAAAGAAAAAGGTTTGGCGGCAGGATTGGCAGACGCAAAGAACCCAATAAGCCCAACAGAGTTTGACCGTATGATTAAGCAAAATGCGGCTTTTATTGCATTGTCTAAAACAGCGCACCCGGCAACAGCAGGAAAGACAAACGAGCAGATTAAGGCGTTATTCTATGCCAACAAACAACGCAAAGAATTGTATTTGGGAGAGTGTCAAGCAAAGGCATTTACTGATGTTCATTTGCGTATAGAAACCAATTTCCCGAATGAAGAATTATTGTCTATTGGGGCAAATTCATGTGTGTTGATTCAGTCAGTAGGCAAAGACTATGGAGTCGGAAAGGCATTGTTAGCATTTATGGCGTTTACCGGGTATCAAATCAAAATGAATAATAAATATTACGGTTACAACTCTTTGAACCTTTCAAGGGCTTTGGTTTTTGACGAACCGGAAATTGACGTCAATAATGATGTAATGTATTTCGGCGATAATACATATTTGTCTGTTAAAACAGCCGCAAAAGTAAGTATTTCAAACAATCAGTTGGTTGTAAAAGATAACGGAAAGGATTTACCCGTATTTTCTTTGTTTAAGAAGTACAGCCGATTTGATACCCATGTACTTAAGGGGAAAAATTATAAAGCAACGGTTAAGATTACGGATAAACAAAACTCTTTTGTTGTTGCTTTGATGAAGTACACCGGAACGGAAGCGGTCGCACCGTCCCCGGAATTACTTAGTATTAACAATGACCAACCGCAATTTAATGCAGGATGGAGCATTGCAGACAGATTGTTTATTTCGGAAGATGTAGTAAGCGGAATCCACGAGGCAACCAAAACTTTTGTTGTTCCGGCTGATGCAGTAGAATTTGCGGTTATTATATATCCTACTGAATCACAAACGCCAACCGATATGGTACTGAATGATTTTGAGGGGGATAATAACCCCGTGGTTTAATCGAATGGTAGTAACAGATAGTTCGCATATTTCGGAAAAATATTTGGAATATCAGAAAGACTATGCAAAATTTGTTGTTATGACCCCGGCAGGCGATGCAAGTTACCGATATACGTACAACAAGACCGCAGGAAATATACCTTTGGGCATTAAAAAGGGTTTGGCTTTGGTTAGCAATAATAACGCATGGGCAGACCCCGGAGCGTCAGACCCTAACAAAGTTCAAGGAGATTTATTGGCAGAGGCGGACGGAATTATAACAATTCAGTATTCCGGGCAGGCATATAACGAAACAAGCACAATTAATGAAGCCAATTTTTGGGCTGCAAAGGTTGCGCCGGATGGTTCATTAACGGAAGTTCCAAACAGCCGATATTCAACAACCATTGAAGCAAACAGAAAGATTGCCAAGAACATTCAGTCTAAAAGTATATCATTCCCAATTCAGCAGGGCGAGTCAGTTAGATTTTTGGCTAATTCAAACATTGATGATGGCTTTTATCTGCAAAGCGGAACAGACGGAAAACCTTTGTTTGAGGTTATTATAAACTTCAAAGAAATGGTAGGTATGCCGTTTATACCGGATGAGTTAGAAAAGGGGGCAACAGAATTTTATGAATAATAACCGGGGCGAAAAGCCCCATAAAACAAAATAAAAATGGATAAGATAATTATATTAGATGCCGGACACGGCGTGGATTGCGCCGGAAAACGTTCCCCCATTTGGGGCGACGGTTCCCAATTGTTAGAATGGGAGTTTAACCGTGATATTGTACGCCGTATTGCGGCGATGTTGAAAGCGGAGGGAATAAAGTTTGAAATTTTGGTACCGGAGGACAACGACGTATCATTATCGGAACGTTGCCGCCGTGCTAACGTGATATATGACGATTGCGGGCAGAACGCCGTATTGTTCAGCATACACGGGAACGCCGGAGGCGGCACCGGATGGGAATGTTATACAAGCGTCGGCAAAACGAAAGCCGATGAAATTGCAACCGTCCTTTGTAATGAGGCAGAAAAGGAGTTTGCCCCGGATGGTTGGAAAATGCGTTTCGACCATTGCGACGGCGACCCGGACAAAGAAAGCCAATTTTATATTCTGAAACATACGGTTTGCCCGGCGGTATTATCTGAAAATTTCTTTTTTGATAATGAAAAGGATTGCCGTTTTATGATGAGCGACGACGGAAAAGAAAGGATTGCAAAGGTACATTTTGAAGCAATAAAGAAAATTGTATGAAAAAGTATTTGATTTGGGCGGCAATCATTTTGGCGGTTGCCGCCGCCTTTTGGGTGCAACACGTCAAAATAAAGAGGTTGACCGAGGAACGGGACAGATACCGGAGCAATACCGAAATACTATTGCAGGACGTCAAGACGTACCAAACGAAAGACAGTTTGAACGCAATCAAAGTCGGGAATTTGGAGTTGTCATTGGCGGAATACAAAAAGTACCGGGCGGACGATTTGGCGTTGATAAAGACGTTGCAGGCAAAGAACCGGGATTTGGAACGGGTTACAACAACCCAAATGGAAACAATCAACGAATTGCGGGCAACCGTCCGGGATAGTGTTGTATATTTACCCGGCGATACGGTTACGACCGTTTTACGATGCGTCGATATTGTCGAACCGTGGTTTGAGTTGCACGGATGCGCCACGCCGGACGGACAATTTACCGGGGCGCATATAAACCGGGATAGTCTGTTGATTGTCGAAACGGTACAATACAAACGTTGGTTGGGTTTTTTATGGAAAACAAAGAAAATCAAAAATCGGCAAATTGATGTAGTTAGCAAAAACCCGGCAACAAAAATATTGGGCGTTGAGTTCGTAACCATAGAAAAGTAACTTTTATTGTTCATAATACCGGGAAACGGGGATTGTAACCAAGCGTTGCAACCCCGTTTTTGTTTTTGCCCGTTTTTAGCCCCGTATTTCGATTATTTTGTTTGAATGGATAAAGTACCCACCCCGGCAAATAAAGTGGCTTAAAATGAAAATTCGCCAAAAATAACTTTGCGGGGAGCCAAAAGAACCGTTTTTTGTCCGCAAATCGAAAATAAAAGAAAATTCTTTTAGTAGTTAAAATAAAATGCCCTATCTTTGTGCCATGTTAATAAAACGACCGGGCGTTTTCCCGGCAACAAAAAGAGCGATACAATGAAGCCCGAAGATATTTACAACGGTTTGGAATATACAACAAAAGAAATTAACCTTACTTTCAAAATCAAAGTAAACGGCTTGTTCAACGGCAAAAAGATTAACACGTTGGTTGGCGTTTCCGGTTTGATTAAGTTAGTAGGCGTTGAAATGGCGAACAAATTATTGCGCCGTGCTTTCCGTTGTGTCAAAGACGCCGAACATTGTAAGTTGCGCCGGGGTTTGAAAATATCCTTTTATTATTACTAATCCGACCGGGCGGGTTCCCGGAACCAAATAAATTTCAAATATGGAAACAAAGAAAAGAACACAGGCGACGGACATTGCCGAGATTGCAACCAAGTTAGACGGCAAAGTTAAATTTTCGTCAATCATTTACAGCCAACAAATGTTGTCGGAGAAATACCGGGAAACAGGGGTAAACGATATGTATTTTATCGGCAAAAAATTTGGGTTGTGGTTTTATACAAGCCGGGCGGCATTAGATAACCTTTGTTATCTGCAAAACCCTAAATTCCCGACGTGGGTATTGTGCGAAAATTCATTGAGTTTGTACGAAATAAGATAATAACCCGCCGGGGGTTCGCCCCCGGCACAATAACAAAGATTATGGCAAAGTATATTTTGAGCAAGAAAGCGAAAGGCAAAAAGTATCAATACACCGTTACCGACGAAAAAGGCAACGTTATTTCAACAAGAACGTCCGCCCGTGATTATGTGGCGTGTACCGCCAACGGCGAATTTTATTTTGGGCGGTTGGACTTAATCGGCAAAGGCGACCACGGCAAAGGGTTGAGCCGCACGACGGAAATATTGGCAAACCCCGAACGGGCGTATAAAAAGCAAGTTGCGTACTTTGTGCCGTCTTATCGGAAAGAATGGATTGCCGAGAACCCCGCCGACGAATGGATTGCCCGCAATGTTAATTGGGCGACCGAACGCCAAAAAGAATTAAACGCAATCGCATATTTACAGCCGGGGGAATAACCCCGGCTTTGCCTGTTATGGATATACGATTGACAGAGGAACAACGGGAAATATTGAGCGGTCGAATTTGCCCGTATTGCCACGTTCCGACCGAGTACAAAAATAGTATTGAGGTTTACGGCGTTGATTATGGAATGATTTATTATTGTCCCCAATGCGGGGCGTATGTGGGTGTTCATAAGGGAACCGACCGGGCAAAGGGTCGATTGGCAAACGCCGAGTTGCGCCGATGTAAGATTGAAGCGCACCGATATTTTGATGAGTTGTACAAACGTGGACTAATGAAGCGACGGGAGGCGTACAAATGGTTATCCGACCAATTGGGATTACCCCCGGAATATACGCATATTGGAATGTTTAACCCCGAAACGTGCGCAAAGGTCGTGGACGTTTCAAAAAAGTATTTATTAACCATGCGATTTGCATTAATACGACAGGATAAAATAAAAGCGCATTTTGAACCCAACGGGGACGAAATGTTGAACCGGATAAAAGAGAGTTTAACCCGGTTTTTTGCCGCCGACCGTTCGGAGTTCCCGGAGGGATACCGGGAAATTGAGGATTGTTTTAACCAATTGCCGGGGGAACCATACCCGACCATTGCAATAAACGACGTCGGTAACGACGACCGAATGATTGAATTTTATGTTACCGGAAAACAATACGACGTTTACCACGTCGCATTTAAGGGGTTTACAAAGGGTTAAGATATGGAAAGCGTAATTATTGAGGAAATGCGGGCGTTCTTACGATTGGATTTGCCCGACCGACAAAGACAATATTTTACCGATACAATCGCCGCCGCAAAACGTGTTGAGGTCGTAAAAGCGGCGGACGTATTCGACGAACGGGAAATTGAATTGATACGCCGGACGGTTCGCCCGGTAGTCAAAGGGTGTTATAAAAATGCGCATTTGCTGACGTTGTTATTTCCCGACCGAGTGCAATACGTTGAGGGCAAAACGAACGCATTTATACCAATCGACCACGCATTTAACCGGGTCGGGGACAAATATATTGACATTACGTTTGAGTTCGCATTGGAGTTAGACCCAACGCAATACGAATATGTGGCGTTTGGGGAATATCCGGCGGGCGTTATTGAGGAAATAACCAACCAAACGGGATATTATGGCGATATATACCGATTTTGTTATTGTGCGGCGCAAATGGCGTTGGAAAAGAAGACCCCCCGGACGTAACAGATACGCCGGGGGTTCGGTACGCAGTAACCGAGAGCGATTTTTGGTAATGCGGTATTGCAAAGGTAGATTAAAAATCCGATTATCCAACGCACCTCGCAAAAATGATTTTAGAAACAAAGATATATTTTTGGAAAATAGATAAATGAAATACTATTGCATTTGCAAAACCAAAAATAATATTTATATTTGCAGAATAAAATTAGTAGTATGGAAATTTGGAAAGAAATAAAAGACTATGAGGGGTTATATGAAGTAAGCAATTACGGGCGTATAAAGTCATTAGATAGCAATATAATTTTGACGCCTTGTAAACCCGCAACGTCCGGTTTATGTGTTACTTTATCAAAAAACAGAGTAAATACGAAGTTTCAAGTTAGCCGATTAGTTGCGGCGGCTTTCATCCCGAACCCGGAAAACAAACCATACGTTGACCATATCGACGGGGTTAAGTATCATAATTTTGCAGACAATTTACGTTGGTGTACGCAAAAGGAAAATATGAACTATAAACCCGCAAGGCGAAATAAAATTAAATATAATTGCCAAATAGTCGGATATGGAGCGGACGGGAAAGAATGTGTTCGTTTTGACAATTATATAGATGCGGAAAAGCGGGGTATGTACAGACATTTGATAAAAAAGAGTGTCGATACCGGGAAACCATATAAGGGAATTTTGTATAAAGAAGAAAAATAAAACCTACCGGGGGGAATACCCGGCAAAGATATGAGAGTAAAAGAAAGCAAAGAATTAAACGAGTTGGCGACCCTTTCCGGGAAACCCGCCAAACAGGTATCCGACATTATCGTTTCGGAATTACTCAATAAAAAAATAATTGAGGAAACGCCGGACAATTGGGGTTGCCCGATTTCCGATTGTTACGAACGGGATATTACCGTTGTTGAGATTGCCGGGGTTATACGTGCAATTGGTATCAACGTTGTAAAATCGGTACATTTGGACGCATTATTGGAATGTGTGTTGATTGGCGACGGGGATTGCCCGGAGTGTGGCGGCGAAATGGAGGTTACGGACGGCGAATATAAGCAAACAGGCGGGGACGGATATATTACGCCCCCGGAATATACCCCAATTTGGGAGGAAACAACGTGTACGCATTGCGGATACAAAGAGAGCAACGAACCAAGTTATTAACAAAAAAATTTAAGTTATGGCATTGAAATTAAGAGTAAACGAAGCAATCGCCCGTTCCGAGGCGAACGGGAAAAAGGTTTTGAAAAAAGACATTGCCGCCCGTCTTTTTGAGGGTGCAAGCGAGAGCGCACAACAGGTAAATATGACGAATTTATGTAACGGCACGACCAAACGGATTGTCCCGGAATGGGTCGTTATTCTTTGCGAAATGTTGGATTGTACGGCGGATTACCTGTTTGGCATGGAGGGCGGAAACAATGAAAAGTAAGTTTATCGAATGGTTGGAAGCCGCCGCCGAAACCATGTTTTCCGGGTTGTTTCAAGCGAAAGCCCTAATTGTTACGTTTGGCGCATTGGGGTTATGTTGTTTGATTGGCGCATTTTGGAACCCGTGGCAATTGTTATTTGCGGCAATGTGCGCCGCAATGGTATTATGTGGAATTCAGAATATAAAAAGTACAAGTAATGAGAGCAAAGAGCGATAAACCGGGCGACCCGGTAAAAGAGGTTGCGGGAACCGTCGGCAATGTTGCCCCGGATATGTTCCCGGAGATTAACGAGGAACAACAAACAATTATTCCCCCGTTCGTTGATGTTCAACCGGAACAACCAACCGGAGTGTTTGAGATAATACCGGGCATGACGGTTGAGGAAATGACGGCAATGTTTTTCGACGAAAAAACATTGATTGAACCCCCGTATAAGGTTTGGCAGTTAAACAGCAATGGACACCGATATTATTACCGATATGACGACGCCGGGAACCCGGAGTTTTTCCCGTCGGTTACAACTATATTGTCCCAAACATTACCCAAAGCCCCGCACCTTATAAATTGGATTGCGAACAAAGGCATTGAGGAAGCCGAGCGATACAAAGGCGAACGGGCGGCGTATGGAACGTTTATGCACGCCGCATTTGAGGAATTATTGATTAACCGAGCGTATGATTTGGACGGGCTAAAAGGCAAACTAAAAGAATACATTGAGGTTTACCGATTGCCGGACGACTTTATTTATTACGCCGACGATTTGAAAAAGGACGTATTGGCGTTTGCGCAATTCGTATTGGATTATGATGTACGACCGTTAGCCGTTGAAATTGCGTTGGTACACCCGTATTACAAGTACGCCGGAATGATTGATTGCCCGTGTACCATGCGGGCAAAGATTGGAAGCGACGACCGGATTAACGCAATTGTCGATTTCAAAAGCGGGCGCAAAGGCTTTTACGAGGAAAGCGAAATACAATTGGGGATGTACCGGGATATGTGGAATGTCAATTTTGAGCAATTCCCCGTTACCCGTATTTTCAATTTCAGCCCGAAAGATTGGCGCAAAAAACCGTCGTACAATCTGAAAGAGCAAACCGAAAGCCCCAATATACGCAAAATCCCCTATCTGTTGGAGATTGCCGCCATTGAGGACGAAAAGCGGGATAATACATTTACGGCGGTTAATGGTATGGTTGTTTTGGACGATAACCCGGATTTGTCCCAAAATGTAATATCGTTGTCTTTGGCGGAATTGATTAAGACGAAAGCCCCCAAAGAGGCGACCCCGGACGAAACCACGGACGCCGCCGATACCGTCAAAGCGGATGCGGTTGCCCCGGAACAAACGCCGGAACCGGAGATTAAGAAAACAAAGATTGTGAAACGCACCGGGAAAACGGCAAAGGAGGCGAAAAAGAAGCCCGCCACGGGACGAAAGACGGAAAAACGGACTGTTGCACCGGAAAAGGAACAAAAGCCCGCAAATGCGCTAAAAAAGCCCAAAAACGAGAATAAGAAAAGATTGTTGAACGACGACCCCGAAATATAAAGAGCATGAAAGGACGAATAAAACGACCTGAGGCGGAAAAATCCCGTTTGATTTTGCCCCGTGTCGGACAAATAAAAATCGGAATGAAAAACGCCAACGGATACCCGCAAAGCGTGGATTATTTCATACCAACGGGAAAGTATGCCGGGTTATTTACACAGGCATACGGCGAAAAGCCCCAAACAATTCAAATCGTTTTCCCGGACGACGACCCGGCGAAAGTATGCAACGAGCGGTACGAGTACCGGGACGACGACGGACGATTGATTGCGGCGGGCGACGGCGAAACGTTCCAAGTTTGGGACGGCAAAAAGTACGAAACATTGACAACGGAGGAATACCCGAATTTGATGTTGTCTATCGCCAAGCGTTACCCCAACCGGAAAAGCAAACAGGAGGGACACGACGGTTGGGAAATTACGTTGACATTGAATTTTATTGTACCGTTGGTACGTGGCGTTGCCGGGGTATGGCAGTTTTCAACAAAGGGTACGGCGTCCACAATCCCGCAAATCCGGGAAACATTCGACGGTATGTTGGCGGAACGGGGATTTTGTAAGGGAATTATATTTGATTTGAACGTACAATTTGCCACAACTCAAAAGCCGGGAGACCGTTCCCGCTTTCCTGTTGTCTCATTGGTTCCTAATGAAAGTGCGGATAATGTTTTGAAAGTGCGCAAAGCGTGGGAACCTGCAAAGCAATTGGATAATGAATAAAAAATGCTATATTTGCGTCGATAAAACAAACGACTACCACCGTTTGCAAAGTATTGCTAATTTATTTAGCGCAAAGCCCGTTTTCCGGTGTGTGGTAGCCCGGATTGCGGGCTTTTATATTTTAATTATGGATTTTATTATAAAAAACAAATGGATTAACGAATTGCATTTGAAAGGTAATAAGTTAATGTTGTATGCAATGATACACGCCTATTGTGTTAGATATGGCGAGTATTCAAAGGGTATTTTGTATTTATCCAAATGTTTAGGGATAAACAAAAGCACTGTAATTGATTGCCTTAAATGGTTATGCGAAAAAGGATTATTAATAAAATCAGTTCAGCCCGTAGCAGAACCGGATGTTTATAAAATATCAATATTATGAAATACACGATATTAATAAACCAATATGCCGCCGTTAATAGCGGTTTAGATTTAGATTTAATAGATTTGGCGATTTTTGATTTTATAAAAGATTTCGCCAATTGTGCAAGTTGCGTTAAGATGCACACCCCGGAGGGAATATATTTTTGGATTTCCCACAAGTTAATATTGGAAGCAATGCCGTTATTGAATATAAAGACAAGTCAAGGCATGATAAAGCGTATTGATAATTTGATTAAAGCCGGAATTTTACAAAAACATCCTAATTGCGAATTGTATAACAAAACTCTGTATTGTTTTGGTGAAAATTACGAGTTACTAACATTTACCGAAAAGGCAGCAAGGATATTAACCGGAGTTGATACCCCTAAACAAAAGTTGATGCCCCCCATAAACGAAAGTTTAGGGGTACCCATAAACGAAAGTTTAGGGTATAATAGTAATAATATATATAATACAATAAATGATAATGAGAATACCCCCAACAACAATGTTGTCGGGGAATTATTCCCGGAAGAACAAAAGGTTGAGGAACCAAAGGAGAAAAAAACGTTATTCCGTAATTCCGACGTTTACAAAATGGTTAAATTTGAAAACGGCGTTGGCGTGGATTATTCAGAGTTTGAAAGTAAGTTTGCGACACCGGAATTTGAAAAGGTCGATTTGGTTTATTACTTTCATTCGGTTTGCGATTGGAGCGACCAAAAGAATATGAAGCGCACTAAAAACGGTTGGTTGGCGACCGTCCGCAATTTCATACGGGGGGACGTCGAAAAGAAAAAGTTGCATTTGAAACCCGAATACAAAGCCCCAACGCAAAGATTGAACGTTGCCGGGGCTATTGAGTATTTGAAAGATGATTATTAACATGGAAGCATTACCCGAAAAGACAAACAGATTGCCACAAACGTTGCCCGAAAAACGACAATCCGCCGCCGTTTTGCTTTATAGCGGAACGGCAAAAGCAATTGACGTTCGCCGGGCGATGGTTGAGTTACCGGAGGTTGCCAAAGCATTAACCCCGGTCGAAAAATATATTTTCGTGGCGTCCACAAAAAAACAGATTGCCGAGATTGACGACGAAACGTTGATTGCCAAAACCGGGCAAATGTTCCGGTTTATCGCAATGGACGTGGGGTTTATCATTCCCACGGAAAACCGGGACGATTGGACGTATATTTGTACCCGATTGTTGGATTTACTCAAACGCTATTATTCGCAATTAACATTATCCGAGGTTAAATTAGCGTTTGAATTGCTGATTACCGGGGAATTAGACGACTATTTGCCAAAGGATAGAGACGGCAACGCCGAACGGAAACATTACCAACAATTCAACGCCGATTATTTCGCAAAGATATTGAACGCATACCGCCGGAAACAAAACGGGGTTATACATAAAGCGTATAAGGCATTGCCGGAGCCGAAAAAGGAATTGACGCCGGAGGAAAAACGGTATTATCACAACCAAACCGTCGCCCGATGTAGGGAGGTATTTTTGCAATACAAATATACCGGGCGGTTTGTGTTGGGGATTACTGACGGAATGTTAATTTATGATTGGTTGCGAAAGTTGGGTTTTGCCAATGAGGTTGCCGGAACCGAAGACGACCGCAAACAAGCATTTGCCCGATATATGCAACGTGTCGCCCGTGGGTTCGTCAACAAGTACGAGGCGTACCACGTCCAACGTAAGGGAACCGACGCCCCGGAGTTGGATTTTACGGCGTATGAGATAGCGAGGGACAAAGAGATTGCCCGGACGTTTGACCGAATGATTGCCGACGAATTACAGATTGATAACTATTTAGATTTTTGGAAATGAACAAAATAACGATTGATTGTATTATTGGGATTGACCCCGGAAAAACCGGGGGGATTGCCGTTTGGCGTCCGAACCATAAAACCGAGGTAATAAAAATGCCGGGCGACCTTATGGAGTTGCGGCAATGGTTTGATTATATGAAAAGTATTTGCCGCCCGTTGGTATTCGTCGAAAAGGTTCAATTGCGCCCGGACGACGTGAACGACAACCCCGGTAAGGCGTTCCGGGTTCAAAAACTGTTATCCGAGTTCGAGAAACTGAAAACGATAATTGCCATGTGCGACGTACCGTTTGTTTTGGTACACCCCCAAAAATGGCAAAATGAATTGAAATTGCGGGTTAAGGGAGAGGAAAAGCCGGAGCGCAAAAAGCGATACCAACGAGCCGCCGCCGATTATTACCCCGATGTTAAGGCGACGTTGTGGAACGCCGACGCCCTTATGATAATGCACTTTGGACGGTACATTTTGCACAACAACCCCCGTTGGGTTTTGGAGAATTTGCCCGCCCCGATGCACGACCGTTTATTTTAAGCCCCGTATTTCGATTATTTTGTTTGAATGAGTAAAAGTATGGCAGACGAAAACAAAAGCCCGCAAATCGAAAATCCGGCGAAAATAACGTTGGAAGAATTGGCGTACATGGTTAAACAGATGCGCCACAACCAACGGAGGTGCGAACGGAACCCAACGCCGGAAAAGATTGCAACCCGGACGGCATGGGAACAAAAAGTTGACGGCGTTATTGCCGTCTTAACAGATACGCAAATGAAATTATTTTGATTTTATCCCGGTACGACTTGCGCCGTATCGGGATTTTTTTGCCCTAACACGAAAATAAAAAGAAAAAATTTTGATAATTAAAATATTTCCCGTATTTTTGTGGCATGAAATAACAACGACCGGGCGTTTTCCCGGTAATGCTAAAAAAATAAAAGCAATGAGAGCGAAAACAACAATCAGCGATTTCCGGTTTGAGTTTGCCGGGTACGGACATTACAAAGTAACTTACACGTCGCCCGTTACGGGTAAAAGTTGGACGGCAAAAACAAATGATATGCCGTTAATTGATGCGACAAAGAACGCCGACGACCCCAAACGTTGCGATTTGGAAACCCTTAAACGAATTTGCAAAAATGGATAAGGACGAATTGGGAGCCGTTCGCCATGCAATGACGGCAAAAGAGTTGAACGACCTGTATAAGCGTTTGGAAAACTTTATTGCCGATTGCACCCGGTCGGAGGTTGACGCCAACCGGGATGCGCTTAACAAGGTGCAAAGCATGATACACCAAAGAATGATATTAACAAACAAATAAGTAGTAACCGCCGGGGGCAACCCCGGCATAAAAAGAGCGATAAAATGATTATCAAAAAATTAGAGTTGTCGAATTTCCAAGTAATTAAGGAGTTCAACGCAGATTTTGAGGGTAATGTATATTTCATTACCGGGGACAATGAGTTAGGAAAATCCACGCTATTAAAGGCAATCGGGGCGTTGTTGACCGGGAACCGGGACGCCGTGTTGCGTAATGGCGAGGACAAAGGGTTTGCCAAAATGGTTGTCGGCGACGACGGCGAGGAATACGACGTTGAATTGCGGTTTACCAAAGCCAACCCCCGTGGTACGTTATCAATCAAACAGAAAACAACCGGGATGCGGTCGGATAACGTAAGTATGTTGCAAAAGGTTTTCGGATATACGGATTTTGACGCCGTGGAGTTTTCCCGGTGGTCTGAAACCGCCGAGGGTCGCCGAAAGCAAGTGCAATACGTCCGGGCATTGTTGCCGGAGAATGTGCAAAAACGTATTGCCGAGATTGACGCCGAGGTTATGACCGTTAAGGAGAAAAGAAAGGACGCCAACGCCGAGGTCAAGACGTACACGACCATTTGCGCCGCCGCCGAAAAGCAGTTGAAACCGGGCGACGTCAAAACGTATGCCGAGAAAATCGACATTGCCGATTTAATGGAGGAACAAAACGAGAACGCCCGGTTGATTGAGAAAGCGAAAACCGTGCGTACCGCATTGCAAACCCGGACGGAACAATTGGAGGCAATCCCCGGTCGTATCAAAGCCGCCGAGGAAACCAAGAATACAGAGATTGACGCCGCAATAAAGTATGAGGCGGAAGCCCAAGCCGAATACGACCGGATTGTTGCCGAGGCAAAAAAGGCATTGGAAGCGGCAAAGAAAAAGAGCAAAGCCGATGCGAAAGCCGCCGCCGACAAATACGACGAAACATTGGCGCAAATCCAAACGGATAAAGCCGATTACGAAACCCGCAAGAACAACGCCGCCGCATGGTTGGCAAAGTACGAGGAAAACAACCCGGAGAATTTGGATACAGCCGAACGCCTCAAACAAGCCGAGGAACACAACAAAATCAATGCGTTGGTTGTGGACTATCTGACGAAGAAAAAGCAAAAGGACGCCGCCGAAAAGGTCGCCCAAACCCACGAAAAAAAGTTGTCGGATTTGCTCAAAGAGCGGGAAACCCTTATTGCGAAATCGGAATTGCCGATTGCCGGGTTGACGTTCACGGACGACGGGTTGGAGTTAAACGGTGTGCCGTTTGTCGCCGGGAAAGTGTCGGATAGTCAGATAATGGAGGTTGCCGCAAAATTGATTATCGCAAGCAATCCGACCGTTAAGGTATTCCGCATTGCGAGGGGCGAAAGTTTGGGCGCAAAACGTCTGCAATCCCTTATCGAATTAGCCCGGAAAGAAGGGTATCAAGGATTTATTGAAGAAGTCAAGCGAGGACAGGACGATTTAATTATTGAGGAATACAGCGAAACCGAGTAATTAACCGGGGCGTCGGTTCCCCGGCGTCCCTTAAACAAAACGATATGGAAGTTAAAGAAATGACAATTGCGGACGTGTTGAAAATGCCGTTGTTTTTTGAGAACGTGAAACGCCAATTAACGAGCCTTTGGAACGACCGGGAGAAAGCCCGTAAGGATGCGACCCGGAATAATACGAGGTTGCGGGCGCACGTTATCGACCGTATGCACAATACCGGGCATTGGGAACCGGGAAATTTCGTTATTCTTTTCGCAAAAGTTTTGGATAAGGTCGCAACCGGGTATTCGTCGAGCGAACGGGCGTTTATCCGTGCGGTTGGAATGACAGCGTTTAATATCACAATGCAAAAGTTAATCGACGATGAGAAAGCGAGAAATAACGGCAACGGGGACGATAAATAATAACGGCGGGTTGGCAATGTACATGGGCGAATTAAACGAATTTTTCAAGGGTTGGAAAGGTTCCCGGATAATTGCCCGGTTTATTGTTGCGTCGCCCGGTTCGTCCGAGGCTTTGAAAGGCTATTATTTCAACTATGTTGTACCCACGTTCCGACACGCCATTTGGGAGACGGGCGAACGTCTGACAGAGGAACAAACCGAACGCCGATTGCGTGAGTTGTCCCCGGTTATGTATGAGCAGACCCCGGATATTAACACCGGGAAATATGAAACCCGGTTGCGGACAATTGCAGAGTTGAGCAATGCGGAATTAATAGAACATATCGAATTTTTAAAACAGCTTGCAAGTGAAGAATATTATATATATATTGCAGACCCAAATGAAATTTGATTATGGAAAATGAAATATGGAAAGAAATACCTGGATATAAAGGATTATATGAGGTTAGCAATTATGGGCAAATTAAGTCTATTGAAAGATTGGAAAAGTGCGGAAATAAAACAAGAATACGAAAAGCACGTATTTTGAAACAATCATTAAGGCGTGGTTATTTGTTTGTATCATTATGTAAAAATGGGAGAAAAGAAAATGTTGTAATACATAGAATAGTATCATTATTATTTATTCCTAACCCCAATAATATGTCGGAAGTAGACCATATCGATGGTAATAAAATTAATAATAAAGTCAGTAATTTACGATGGGTAACAGCAAAACAAAATAGCAATAATTTAAAAGCCCCAAATACGTATATTGGTAAAAAACTAAATAAAGGAGGCAAAGCAGTTTTGCAATTTGATTTATCGGGTAACTTTATAAAAGAATGGGTTACAGCAATGGAAGTTGAAAGAAGTTTAGGTTTTGGACGTAGTTCTATAAGTAATTGTTGTAATGGAGTTTTAAAAACAGCATTTGGTTTTAAATGGGAATATAAATGATATGTTTTGCAAGTGTAACGGAAAACGTAAGAATTACCCGTTGGCGGATTGGCGGATTATTCGCCACGAATACACGCCAAAGCATTACAGCCGGATAAAGTGTTTGCGTTGCGGGTGCGTTTGGATTACACGGGCAAAATATGTTGAGCAAACGCCCAACGACGACGGGCAAAAACGATTATTTAACGAATAAAAAAGTAACGAGAGTATGAAATTTGAATTAAAAGACATTTGTTTTTTTGATTGCGAAACAACAGGAGTACCCGCAAAGGGTTTGAAATGGGATGCGGATTTTAACCAATTCCCGCACGTCGTACAATTGGCGTGGGCGTTCGGCGACAAAGAACGCAGTTTTATAATTAAGCCGGACAATTACGAGATACCGCCGGAAACAACCGCAATACACGGAATAACGACCGAACGGGCAATTGCCGAGGGTGTACCGTTTGCCGAGGTTATCGACGAATTTTTGACGGATGCCGCCGCCGCACCGCTTGTATGTGCGCACAACATTTATTTCGATACGTCGATGTTGAAAGCGAACATTTTGCGTTATTGCGGCAAAGAGTATTACGACGCCAAAGCCGAGGACGCATTGCATAAGGGAAAGCGCATTGATACAATGATGAAAACTATTAAATTTGTCGGCGCATTGTATCAGAATGGCAAACCGGGAAAATTCCCCAAATTGGAGGAATTATTTGCAAAGTTGTTCCCCGGCGAAACATTCCCGGCGCACGACGCATTACAGGACGTTAAGGCATTACGCCGATGCGTCCCGGAATTGGTCGAATTGGGGATTATCGAGTTGAAGCAAAAGGAATACCCGGCGGAACAACTCAAAGCGAAATTTGAGCCGGAAAAGTCCGGAAACGGGGGCATTGAGTTTTACGACCCGAACCCCGTAACGGAGCCAATCGGAACCGGGAACCCCAAGCGGGAACCCGTACCGGAACCGGAACCCAATCCCGGAACCTCAACGCCCGGCGGTCGCCCGGAATAAGACGACAAAGGATTTGTTGGACGAAACGGATTTTTAGAATATGGCAAAGCGAACGAAAGACGAATTTACACGGGATTGGATAATTGAAAATTCCGTTGAGATTTTGAGCCGATACGAACCCGGAGTTTTGACAATCCGTGCGTTGCATTATCAATTGGTTAGTATCGGCATGACGAACACGTTGCAACATTACAAACGTGTCGTCGCCGCAATGGAGGTCGCCCGGTGGGACGGTCGGGTTGATTTTGAGGCGTTCAGCGACCGAGATAGGGCAATGTGTGGTTATACCCACGCCGAGCCAACCAATTTGGAGGACAAACAGGACGAAGCAAAACAACAGGTTCGGGCGTGGATGCGTTCGTATGGGAAAAACCGTTGGGAAAATCAACCCTATTATCCCGAAATCCTTATTGAAAAGAAAGCATTGGAGGGCGTTTTTGCGAAACCGTGCGCCAAATGGGGCATTGCGGTTGGTGCTTGCAAAGGGTATCCGTCGTTGACGTTCTTATATGAATTGTCCGAGCGTATGCGGGACGCCATAAGCAACGGGAAACAACCTATAATCCTGTATTTCGGAGATTACGACCCGTCCGGGGAAGATATACCCCGGTCAATTGGCGAGAATTTGGAGAAATTCGGGGTTTACGGGGTTGAAATACGCCGTATTGCCCTAATGGAACAACAGGTTATCGAATGGGGATTGCCGCCCGCCCCGGCAAAGGAAACAGACAGCCGGACGGCAAATTGGGACGGATTGGGACAGGTCGAATTAGACGCCGTTAAGCCGGAAAAATTGATTGCTTTGTTGGACGATGCGATTAACGAGATATTCGACCAAGATTTGTACGACGAATTGATTGCAACGGAAGCCGAGGAACGGGAATTGTTCCAAGCCGAGTTAAAACGATACGTTGAGGAAGATTTGTAAAACCGAGCCGGGCGGGTTCCCGGCAACAAATAAATTATCAAAAAATGAGCGAGAAAAAAGAAACCGCAAACGTAATGCCGATACCGTCGGAAAAGTCGTTTGCATTATCGAAAGTCAAGACGTTAAAAGACGGCGGGTTAGATGTTCATTATGAAGTTACCGAAACAATCGGCAACGAAAGTTATACGAACAAATACCACGTCGAGAGCGCAAAGGACATACACCCCGATTTGCGGGAATGTTTCGACCGCTTGCGCCCAATCATGGGACGTATTTTCAATATCACGTCCTTTTTGTCAATGGTCGAAACCGACGATTTTAAGGCGAACAAGAACCAAAAGGAGGTCGCCCGCAATTTCGCCGACGAAATGTTGAAAAACATTGAGGTTCGGGGCGTGTCCTATTCCGGTCAAGACGATAACGTTGGGGTCGTCCTTACGGGATTGTTCACGGTATCCAACAACCAAAAGACGGCGATAAATTCGCCCCGTCTGAAATTCAATACCGAAACGTTCGGTTTTGAGGAAGAATTGGAAGAAATCGTTTCGGACATTGAAAACGAGGTTTACGCATTTTTGTTCAAAGGCAAAAAGGCGCAATTGGAATTGTTCGGGGCTGACGGCGAACCCGCACCGGGTTTGGTCGCAGAACCGGAAAAGGAGGGCGGATTGTTCCCGGAGGTCGGCGACCCGGCTAACGAGGACGACCCGGAGGACGAAACGGCGGATATGTAAGAGTATGGAACCGTATTTGTTGACAGACCGGGACGAATACCAATAAATTTGCTATATTTGCAGCATGAACGGGGATAGTTCGGAGTAGCTACCGGATGAAAAAAGATGCAGCCACTTTTCCCCGTTTCTCTTTTGGTTGCTTACTTAAATGGTTGTATAATGGAAATTTGGAAAGATGTACCCGGATATGTGGGGTTGTATCAAGTTAGTAATTATGGTAATGTAAAAAGCATCTTATATAATAAGATATTAAAATCATGTTGGCGAAATAGTAAAAAAGAATATAAAACAGTTTATCTTAGTAATTGTAATAAGAGGAAAACGTTTTCTATTCATAGATTAGTTGCGGCGGCTTTCATTCCGAACCCGAACAACAAACCATGCGTTGACCATATAGACGGCAATAGATTAAACAATCATGTTGATAATTTACGTTGGGCAACGCATTTGGAAAATAATAACAACCCAATTACGTTATATAGAAAAAGACAGGCAGCCAAAAAAGGTTTTTTAAGTTGTAGATATGGTAAAATTGGGATATTGAATGGGAAAAGTAAGGCAGTTATACGTTTTTCAATGAATAATAAATTAATTGATGAATTTGAAAGTATTAATATTGCATCTAATATTACTGGTATAAATAAACGTGGAATAGCTTTAGCGGCTAATAAGAAACGTAAAACAGCAGGAGGGTATATATGGAAGATAAAATAAAAATTATTGATTTAGAATGTTATATATATGCTAAAATGAAAGGTTATGAGCCTTTAATAGATAGACGTTTTTATGTGCCTTTCCTTGTTCGTTTAGAAATTCAATACTATTTATTTGGCAAAGGTCATTCCCCAACCGAAAACGATAAATTTTACAAGTATTGTTGGAATATATATCCTCATTATTGTGAGGAATGTATGAAGCCTTTAAAAACATATTCGGCTATACATATAAGCCATATAATAACAAAAGCTGCATACCCTGAATTATCCCATGATGTAAGAAATATAAATATACTATGTTTTGAACATCATTCATGTTGGGAGAATGGCGACCGTGAGAAAATGCGAATATATCCGGGCAACGTCCGGATTATTGAATTGCTTAAAAACGAATACAGAAGTTTGAAAATATGAGGACGAAAAAAAGAACACCCGATTACGGGGCAATTTCCCGGGCGTCAATCAAACGAGATTTTCAAAGGGTACAAAGATACCCGGAAAGGGAGAAACGCCAGCAAATCGAAAATCCGCCCGAAATAAATGCAGAAAGACGGGTTTTGTTTGTTGGCGAAAATTCAAGTTATTACAAATTGCGTTCTTTCATTGTTGGTAAATTGGTTCGATTAGTTCAAAAATCAAGCGTCGGCGGTTGGGTTTGTGAGTTCGTACACGACGACGACCGAAAAGCGATAAACCATGCCGCCGGATGGTCGGACAATAAGAAACAATATTTGTTGGATTGCATAAAATTCAAGTGACATGAAAATAAAATCAAAAACCGGATATAAAATTGCGTTATACACGTTCGTGACGTTAACGGTTGCGTCTTATATGTGGGCGTTGTATAGTATCATTGTTTGGATAATTAAAGCGTTTTTTGTATGAGTGTAAACAAGGTTATTTTGATGGGACATACCGGGAAAGCCCCGGATTTTAGGGAGTTCGACAACGGGGGTTGCGTGGCGACCTTTTCGTTGGCAACCACGAAACGAGGTTATACCACAAAGGACGGGCGGCAAATCCCGGAGCTTACCGAATGGCATAACGTCGTATTGCAAAACGGGTTGGCAAAGGTCGCCAATCAGTACGTCAAAAAGGGCGACAAACTGTATATTGAGGGCGAATTGAGAACCCGGAGTTATGACGATGCGCAAGGCGTCAAACGGTATGTTACCGAGATAGTCGCAACCAATATGGAAATGTTGACCCCGAAAGCGACCGGAGCCGGGGCGCAAGTACCGCCGCCGCCCGTGCCGGATGCACCCGCCCCCGACGGAAACGACGATTTACCATTTTAAGCCGTTGACGATATGGGAGCGATAAACGGACGGGTTATTTACAGCCCAAAAGGTAAAGCCGGGGAATACGCCGAGAACGCCGCCAATTTCTTTGTCGGTTGTTCCAACGGTTGTACTTACTGTTATTTGCGCAAAGGTCGTGGCGCAAAGGTATTGGGAGGCAGTCGCCCGGAGTTGAAAAAGACGTTGCGGGAATATCCATACGCTTTGGATATTTTCAAAAACGAATTGTTGGCGCATAAGGAGGAATTGCAGAAAACGGGGTTATTCTTTTCGTTCACGACCGACCCGTTGTTGCCGGAAACGGAACGGTTGACCCGTCAAGCGGTCGGCGTATGCCAACGCCACGGCGTCCCGGTTAAGATATTGAGCAAATGCGCCGAGGGGTTGAACCGCTTCATTGATTTTGCCGAGGCGTCCGAGGGTTGGGACGTGTCCCGTATCGCTTTGGGCGCAACGTTGACAGGTTGCGACGAATTGGAGCCGAACGCCGACCCAAATGCGATGCGGGTTAATGTGTTGGCACGGGCAAAACGCCACGGGTTCCGCACCTTTGCAAGCGTGGAGCCAATCCCGCCGGGAATGTACGACCGGGCAATTGGGATAATCAGATTGTCGTATCCGTTCGTTGACCTGTATAAAATCGGGTTGCAGAGCGGCGGCAAATATCCGAAACGGGAAATACGATTGATTTACGACACAATTACGGAACATTGGGAGGGACGCCCGGAACAACCCCGTATCTATTGGAAAGATAGTATTGTTAATCCGTTGGGGATTGACCGGGGAGAATTGCCGGGGTATTGTGTCCCTGTTAATTGGGATTTGTTTAACAATGAAAAGTGAAATACGGGTTGAGGTTCCCGCCGATTGCCGATTGGTCGGAGTAAGGACGGACGGCGATGTTGTCGTTATCATTTACGAGCCAATCCAAAACGTCCGGCAAATTGGATTTATCCATTACCCGGAACCCGACGACGAAACCGAGGAACCCGAAAATAAAAAGTAAATATGCAGTACAGCAATAAGGATTACAACCCGGAAAAACACGACCGTTGGCGTGCGTTGACCGTAAAACAGCCATACGCAAATGATTTGGTAACGGAGGCGTACAAGGACGAAAACGGTATTGTTTACGGGAAAAAGACAATTGAAGTTCGGAGCAAAAACACGTCATACCGTGGCGACGTGCTGATATGTTCCGCAGCGTCCCCGGTTTATCCGGGAATGGAAAGCGGCGTTACTTTGGGATTGGTTGAGTTGTACGACGTAAAGCCGATAAAAGAGTTTACGCCGGAGGATTGGGAAAACACCCGGATTCCAAAGGAAAAGAGGGCGAAAATAACAAAGGGGTACGGGTGGTTGATGCGCAACCCCCGCCGGGTTATTGAATTTCCGGTTAAGGGGCAATTGGGGATTTACAATTTGGTTTATACCAAAGATTGTATATTGCCGTACCCCGTGGCAATGGTAATGGATAAAAAGGGTTATGAATTAGCAAGAAAGGAGGCACACAATGAGTAAGGACAAACACACCGTCCAAACAGGCATACACGTTGGGCGGGTCGGCGTATATGTTTACGCCCGTGAGTATTGGCAATATCATAGTTGGCAATTTGGGGTATCCATTGATGCAATAAACGGTTACGACCGTTATGTTGATATTGAGGCGAAAATATTGTTTGTCGGCATTGGCATACGGTTTATATGGATTAAAAGAAAGGTAAAACGATGAAAGCAAAGATTTTATTGTTATCTTTGGCAACGCTTTTGTTGGGGGCGTGTCAAAGCGAGAACGAACCAACGGAGGCATTTAATTTACTTCTAAAATCCGAGAGCATGGAAGAAAGAAACGAGTTTGTAACGAATACTACGGCGGCAATGATACAGATAAACGCCCCCCGGTATAATTGTGAGATTGTCGAAATCGCATTAGCCGGGGGCGATAAGGTACGAATTTGCGTAAAAGGCGCAAAGGACGATTTGGACGCATTGTTTGACTATGTAAACGAAGCGGGCAAAGAATGAGAGTTAAGCAACCCGAACCGTTCGACCCAAACAGAGAGTACAACCCCGGCGAACGTTGCGTTTACCGGGGTATGGTATTGATTGCCGAGATATGGACGGCGGCGGATGCACGATTAGCCAACAACAACCCCGCAATATTTACGCAACGTTGCGTTCGCTGCAAAATCCAAAGGGAAGATTGCCCCGGAATAGGTAGGCAATGCGATAAGTACAACAGAACCGACCGAAAAACGATATTTTGGCGGTTGGCATATACGAAAACAGTAAGAACGAATAAAAAATTAGAATGACAGAAAGTAAGTTAAACCCGTTTGATGCGGAATTGTTGGTTATGATTGGCGATATTGCCAAAAGCCAACCGGAGGTCGAGGAAAAACCCGACCGTTACGAAATCACGGTTGACACAACCGAGATACAGGGAAACGCAATTGAAGCACTAAAACAGGCAGTCGCCGGACGATTGGGGAAACGCTTGTTAGTTACCCACACGTTAGACGCCGCCGTTGTTTTCAACGTCGAGTACGACCCGACGGAATACCCGGAACAAATCCGCACCCGGTTAGTTGAGCCGGACGCCACGGCGGGAACCCGATATTGCCACACGTTGTTAGAAGTTGACGCAATACAGGTACGCCGGGACAATTTGGACGACCTGTTGAGATTTACCGGAGGCGGAACCATGACGATACCGAGAACCCCAAACGGGCGGGCGGTTTATTCGTTCCCGGACGGCAACGGCATTTTCATTGACGCCCCGGAAACGTACTACATTGTCCGGGAACCGGACGGACGATTGACAACCCGCCCGGAAAGAGAGTTTAACCGGGAGTTTGAGTCGAAAGGCGTAAGCGTACCGAAAGAACCCGGCGATAAGGGATGCGGGAATTGCGCCAACTTTACAAACGAGGATGTCAACGGGAACGGTTATTGCGAGGCGTTCAAATGCGAACAATCGTGCGGCGTTATGCCGTGCCAAGAGTACAAACCTAAAAATCAATAAAGCGATGAACAAAAGAGAAAAATTTTTGAAAGAGATTGCCGAGGTTATCAACCGTAATTCTTTGGAGGCGCATTTTAACGATACCCCGGATTACATATTGGCGAAAGTCGCAGTTGAAGCAATGGAGAATTTCGCCGAAGCGTCCGCACGGAGGGACAATTGGCACGGGTTCAAAGAAGCCGATAAGCCGGGCGAGGTTGTGCGGAATGAGGATTGCGACAATTGCCCGGTTCGGGGGATTTGCCCGGAGCATAAGAAGCCGGAGGCGTTCGACGTCCCAAAGGAGGTGCGAGCAATGGCGGAATTTTTCGGCAAGATGTTCCCCGGTTCCAAAGTAGAAATACACCGGGTCGAAATGCCGAAAAGGAACCCACGGGATAAACGCCGGGCAAAGAACAAAAGGAAAGGGGGCAACAATGGGAAAAAGTAATTGCCCCGGACAATCGAAGCTCGAAAAGATATGCGGAACGTGTCGATATTTTAACCCGGAATTTCCGGTAAATGGAAAGCCCGCCCCGGTATGTTTGGCAATAAAAGAAATGAAAGGGGGAACGGAATACAGCAACCCCCGTGGAACGCAACATTATTTTCGTTGCTCAAATGGGAGGTACGAAATAGGCATAAGCAATTAGGCAATCAGCCCCGGAAACAAAGCCGGGGTTTTGCCGTTTATATGTGAGAGAGAACAAACGGTTGGCAATGTACCGGAAAAGCCGTAAATTTGCCCCGTGGTTAAAAGATAAACGCCGAGATATAGAAAGTATTGGTTAAGACAATAAAGCCTCTTAAAATGGAAATTCCGTGCAAATAACTTGCAAAGGGTAAGCAACGTTTTAAGGAGGTAAACAGGGGAAAGGATAAAGCCCGGAACGAAAGAACAAAGGCAAAGGAGCCGATAAGGAACCAAGCCAAAGGACGAAAAGGCGTAAAAGGCAGATTTTGACCCCTGTTTGACATTAAAATAGGTTAGACGATGAAAAAATTGAACAAAGGGCGAAAGCCCCCCGGATACAACAAACGTTCCGAGGAACAAAGGATTTACGATGTACGGTTTTGCG
>ERZ838118.654-NODE-654-length-47651-cov-39.942390_pt1 | contig 47651 bp, 38 predicted proteins | sample MGYA00519863_ERZ838118 | MGnify/ENA primary metagenome ERZ838118 (study PRJEB31850, sample SAMEA3708827) | human gut metagenome | biome: human gut; feature: human-associated habitat; material: faeces | place: China | collected 2014 ...
ACGATAAGGCCAAGGCCTACACTCCCATCAACGAGAACAAGGCAAAGCTGGCTGCCTACTGCGTCAACGATAAGAACTTCCACGACTCCGCTACCCTGTGCAACTGGATGTGGCCCATGACCCAGTCTCCCTCCAAGGAGCGCGACTACCACGGCGATCTGGACCTGCAGGCAGACTTTATGACTGCTGTTACCGGCGAGACCTATACCCAGGCCGGTCTGCAGGAGGACGGCGCCCGCATCACCCAGATGCTGCGCGCGATGACCGCCATCAGCTTCCAGCAGAACTGCGGCAGCGCAAACCTGCGTCAGGAGCACGATGCCATCTGCGATTGGGTGTTCGATAAGGATCCCGACTTCAAGGCATTTGAGGAAGGCACCACCAAGCTGGACCGCGCCGACATGGAGAAGGCAAAGGATCTGTTCTACGACATCTTCGGCTGGGACCGCACCACCGGTGTGCCCACCCGCGAGACGCTGGAGAAGTATGATCTGGCTGACATGGCCGATGATCTGGAAAAGCGCGGCATCTACGCACAGAACACCGCAGCAGCTGAATAAATCCCATAGAAAGAGGAAAGACCGTCATGTTGTTTGGCAGACGTAAACCTGGCTACACCACCACGGTGGATGGCAGCGTAGACCCGGAGCAGGCCGTTCTGGAACTGCAAAAGGCAGAACTGGCCGCCAAGAAAAAGCCCAAGGCAGAGGTGTTCGACATCGACGCCGCAAGCGAGACTGCCCGCCGCCTGAAGGAGACCGGCAGCACCTTTGACGGCAGCGCCGCCAAGACTGGCGAGGACGTAATCGCCGCAGTGGAGCGAGAGACCGCCGAGCTTGCCGCAAAGCAGGCCGCCGAGGCCGCACCCGAAGCCGCCGAAGCTGCGCAGCCCAATGCTGCAAAGCCGGAACTGCTGGATTTTCTGGCCGGTGAGCCGGAAGCGGAAAACGATCCCTTTGCAGATCAGCCCACCAAGACCGCCCCGGAGCTGCCGGAGCTGACCCCTGCACAGGAGCTGGCCGGTTACATCCGTGCCCGCTCTGCGGCTGCGCTGATTACCCCCCACGCTTTGCTGCTGGAGGAAGTGGAAAACGCCGACGAGCTGCTGGCGCAGATGCCCGCAGACCCCCAGTGCACCGATATCGTCACCCGCGCGGGTGCAAAGGACACCTACTACTATTCCAACGCCAACATGAGCGATAACTACGCCATGATCGCGCAGCTTATCGAGGACAAGGATCTGTGTGTGATGTTTGCTGAGATGGTGCGGTTCAACGCCCGCATCTATCCCAGCGCCACCCCGCTCAAGTACTTCCAGCGCTCCCCCTACGGCCTTGCGCCGGAGGTCATCGAGCAGACTTGGAAGGCCATGCAGGAAAACCCGGAGTATGCCGATATCGAGGAACTGACCAACAACCAGAACGAGCGGTTCCTCTTTTCCACCAAGCACCTCACCCGCCGCTACGCCAAGGCTATCAGCGACGTGGACGATTTCTGCGATTAAACCATAAACTACAATTGAATCAGGGTATAAGAGCTTCTTTGAGCAAAGGCGTCTAAACTCCCACAAAGAGCAGGACACCGCGCCGCAATGCTGCACCCGCAAGGGCGGGCATTCAAGGGTGGCGGGGGAAACCCCACCGCCTTCCCGCAGAAGAAACGCTGCAATTTGAAAAAAAGAACTCCTCCCATCTTCACAGGTGCTTTTTGGCTGTGTGCTGCCGCTGCAAGGGCGGCGCATAGCCAAAGGCTGCCACCGGCGTAGCAGACTGCAAACTGCCGCAGCCGGTTTTGTGGGGATATTCTGCGGAGGCGTTTTGATTTTCCGGTCAAGACGTCTCCGCTTCTTTTTCACCTGCCTTTTTTGAAAAAAGAATACCCCTGCCGGTGCCCCGTCTGAGCCATAGCAGAAGGGGAGAGCGGCGGGTCTATGGAGGAAGTTATAATGAACCAGCCTTTCTGCTCCCCCGTCAAGGCGCTGCGCAGCGTGCTGGACGCGGCAGCGCTTCTGCCTTCTCCGTCCCCGGAGACCATCCCGCTGGAAGCCGCCTGCGGGCGTATTGCTGCCGCCGACCTCTGCGCCCGGATGGACCAGCCCCCCTTTGACCGCAGCCCGCTGGACGGCTACGCCCTGCACAGCACGGATACCGCCGGTGCAAGCCGGGGGACCCCGGTCACCCTGCCGGTGGTGATGAAGCTTTACGCGGGCGATGCCCCGGCTGCGGCGCTGCCCGCAGGGTGCGCTGCCCGCATCATGACCGGAGCTCCCCTGCCGGAGGGCGCGGACTGCGTTTTGATGCAGGAGTTGACCGACAGCGGCGAAGAGACCGTACAGCTCTATGCTGCCGTAAAACCGCTGCAAAACGTCGTGTTCCGGGGGGAAGATGTAGCCGCCGGTGCAGTCATTGCGCCTGCCGGGACGGTGCTCACCCCCGCCCATCTGGGCGTGCTGGCCGGGCAGGGCTACGCCGAAGTAGCCGTCTGCCGCCCGCTGACTGTGGGTATCCTTTCCACCGGCAGCGAGCTGCTGGAACCCGGCGCACCGTGGGCACCCGGTAAAATTTACGATGCCAACGGCATCCAGAACGCCGCCCGGCTGCGTCAGCTGGGCTTTGCCGTGGAACGGCAGCAGTGCTCCGACGACCCGGAGGTCATCACCGGTAAAATGCAGGAGCTGCTGACCCGCTGCGATGCCGTCATCACCAGCGGCGGCGTCTCCGTAGGGCAGAAGGACTACCTGCCCCTTGTGCTGGAAAAGCTGGGTGCACAGCTGCTGGTAGAGGGCGTAGCCCAGAAGCCCGGCAGCCCTATGCTGGCGGCAACGCTGGGCGGCAAGCTGGTGCTCTGCCTGTCCGGCAACCCCTTTGCCGCCGCCGCTACGCTGGAGCAGTACGCCATCCCCGCGCTGCTGCGCGCCGCCGGACGCCGGGAGGAGAGCTGCATCCCCACCCGCACCGTCTGCACCCTGACCAATGGCTTTTCCAAACCCAGCAAGGGCAACCGCTACCTGCGGGCGACTGCCTGCGGCGGCAAGGTGACCCTGCCCGGCGCGGGCAACACCGAGGCACACTCCTCCGGTGCGCTGTCCGCCATGATGGGCTGCAACTGTCTGGTGGAGATCCCCGCCGGCAGCGGGCCGGTAGAACCCGGTACAGAAGTGGAGGTGCTTTGCTTTGTACAGTGAACAAAAACAGGCACTGGCCGAGACACAGGCGCTCAAGCGCCCGGCGGTGCTGGCCGTCAGCGGGGTGCACAACAGTGGTAAGACCACCCTGCTGGAAAAGCTGCTGCCCATGCTGCGCAGCCGTGGGCTGAAGGTAGGCGTCATCAAGCACGACGGCCACGATTTTACCCCGGACGTGCCCGGAACCGACAGCTACCGCCTGCGGGAAGCCGGTGCCGAGGGCGTGGCGGTCTATTCCGGCACGCGCTACCTGCTGACCGAGGAATTCCGCCTGACTGAGCAGGACCTGCTTGCCCTGTTCGAGCGTCACGGTTACGACCTTGTGCTGCTGGAGGGGTTCAAGTCCAGCGGCTGGTCGAAGATCGAGGTGGTGCGCAGCGCCATTTCGGATGCGCCCGTCTCCTTCCAGCCGCTGGCGGTGGTGGGGGATATCCCCGGCGCAGATTTTGACCTGAACGATATTCCGGCACTGGCAGACTGGATCGAAGCCCAGATGCCCGCGCTGTAAGGAGAATGCCATCATGAAACTGATCCGTACTGTTGACGCTGCAGGGCAGGTGCTCTGCCATGATATCACCCAGATCATCCCGGGCGAGTACAAGGATGCCCGCTTCCGCAAGGGGCACGTCATCCAGCCCGAGGACATTCCTGTGCTGCTTTCCATCGGCAAGGAAAACCTCTACGTCTGGGAAAAGCACCCCGGCATCCTCCACGAGGACGAGGCCGCCGCCCTGTTGTACAAGGCCGCTGCGGGCAAAAATATCCACGGCACTGCGCCGAAAGAAGGCAAGATCGAGCTGATCGCGGACTGCGACGGCCTGTTGAAGATCAACCGCAAGGCGTTGATGGCTGTGAACAGCACCCCGCAGATGATGATCGCCACCATCCACGGCGACCTGCCGGTGAAAAAAGGCCAGAAGCTGGCCGGTACCCGCATCATCCCACTGGTCATCGAGCAGGAGAAGATGGACGCCATGCAGGCCGCTGCCGGGGCAGAGCCTATCCTGAACGTGCTGCCCATGCAGGCCAAGAAGGTGGGCATCATCACCACCGGCAGTGAGGTGTTCAAGGGACGCATCGAAGATAAATTTACTCCCATCCTGCAAAGCAAGCTGGCGGTCTACGGCTGCGAGATGGTTTTCCATAAGGTCTGCGATGACGACCCCGCCGGGATCACTGCCGCCATTTTGGAGGCCAAGGCCGCAGAGTGCGAGCTGATCTTTACCACCGGCGGCATGAGCGTGGACCCCGACGACCGCACCCCGCTGGCCATCAAGAACACCGGGGCGGATATCATCACCTACGGCGCCCCGGTGCTGCCGGGCGCGATGTTCCTTGTCAGCTATCTGGACGGTGTGCCGGTGTGCGGCCTGCCCGGCTGTGTGATGTACGCCAAGCGCACCATCTTTGACCTGCTGCTGCCCCGTCTGCTGGCGGATGACCCCATCACCGCTGAGGATATCGCCCGCTTGGGCGAGGGCGGCCTGTGCCTGAACTGCGAAGTGTGCCACTGGCCGAACTGCGGCTTTGGGCACTGCTGAAACCCTCTCAGTCAAAGCCTTTCGGCTTTGCCAGCTCCCCCGAAGGGGGAGCTTTACTAAGGTGAAAAAATAATATGAGTGAAAATAATCTGACACATTTTGATGCCGCCGGGAACGCCGTGATGGTGGACGTGAGCGCAAAGCCCATCACCACCCGGGAAGCTACTGCACACGGCATTATTACCATGAACGCCGAGGCATTTGCTGCCGTGCAGAGCGGCACCATAAAAAAGGGCGATGTGCTGGGTGTGGCGCGCATTGCGGGCATCATGGCCACCAAACGCACCAGTGAGCTGATCCCTCTGTGCCATCCGCTGCCCCTGACTAAGGTGGGCATCGAGTTCCGTCTGCTGCCCGAGCGGCAGGCGGTGGAAGCCCTGTGCACCGTCAAGACCAGCGGCGTGACCGGCGTGGAGATGGAAGCCCTGACCGGCGTTTCCACCGCGCTGCTTACCATCTACGATATGTGCAAGGCCGTGGATAAGGGCATGGAGCTGGGCGAGATCCATCTGGTGGAAAAGACCGGCGGCAAGAGCGGCCACTACATCCGGGCGGAGGGCGGCTATGTTTGATCGTTACCAGCGCGAGATCCATTACCTGCGCTTGTCGGTGACCGACCTGTGCAACCTGCGCTGCCGCTACTGCATGCCGGACGGCGTGAAAAAGCTGGAGCGGGAAGCCGTGCTGACCTACGAAGAATTTCTGCGCTTGGCTGCGCTGTTTGCCCAGTGCGGCATCGACACCGTGCGGGTGACCGGCGGCGAGCCGCTGGTGCGCAAGAACGTGGCGCAGTTGGTGGTAGGACTTAAAGCGACCCCGGGCATCCGGCGGGTCACCCTGACCACCAACGCGGTGCTGCTGGCAGAGCAGCTGCCCGCATTGCTGGACGCCGGGTTGGACAGCGTGAACATCAGTCTGGACACCCTACGCCCGGAGGTGTTCCGGCAGATCACCGCCCGGGACGATTTTGCCGCCGTGCAGGCGGGCTTGCAGGCGGCGCTGGAAAGCGGCCTGCCCGTCAAGCTGAACTGTGTGCCGCAGGCGGGCATCAACGAGGGCGAACTGGAACAGCTCGCTGCACTGGCAAAGGACAACGCCCTGCAGGTGCGGTTCATTGAGATGATGCCCATCGGCTACGGCGCTGCCATGCCCTGCATCTCCGGCCCGGAGCTGCGGGCGCGGTTTGCCCGGCGCTGGCCGGAGCTTGCGCCCCTTTCCACTGCGCAGGAGCACGCTTTAGGCGACGGCCCGGCGGTGTACTACACCGTGCCGGGCTGGCAGGGCAGCATCGGCTTTATTGCAGCGGTGCACGGCAAATTCTGCGCTTCCTGCAACCGGGTACGGCTGACAAGTCAGGGCTTTTTGCGCCCCTGCCTTGCCAGCGAGACCGGGTGCGACCTGCGCGCACTGCTGCGCGGCGACGCGGACGATGCGCAGCTGCTGACCGCTATCCGGGAGACCATCTGGGCAAAGCCCCGGGAACACCATTTTAACGATAGTTCCATGCCCGCTACCCGCGGGATGTATCGCATTGGAGGATAAATAACTATGGGTAAGCTTCTGGCAATCTGCACCAGCCCCAAGCGGGGCACCGTAAAAACCGAGGTACCCAGCGCCGTTTTGACCCCGGAATGGGGCATCGTGGAGGACGCCCACGGCGGCAACTGGCACCGTCAGGTCAGTATGCTCAGCGCCGAAAAAATTGAGGCCTTCCGCAAGAAGATCTGGGTGGACTACGGTGCCTTCGGCGAAAATCTGGTCATCGAGGGCTTCGATTTCCGCAATCTGCCGGTGACCAGCCGGTTTGCCATCGGGGATGTGGTGCTGGAAATGACCCAGATCGGCAAAGAATGCCACAACGACTGTGTCATCAAGCAGCAGACCGGCGAGTGCATCATGCCCCACGAGGGCGTGTTCGCCCGGGTGCTCACCGGCGGCGAGATCCATGTAGGGGATGAGGTGACCCTGCTGCCCGCACTGGAAAACCCGCCCCTGCGCGCTGCCGTCATTACCCTTTCCGATAAAGGCAGCCGCGGAGAGCGGGAGGATAAAAGCGGCCCGCTGATTGTAGAAATGCTCACCGCCGCTGGCTATGTGGTGGAGGAGACCATGATCCTGCCGGACGAAGCCAAGGCGCTAAAAGCGCAGCTCATCCGCATGGCAGACGGTCGTCAGGTGAACCTTGTGCTCACCACCGGCGGCACCGGCTTCTCCCCCCGGGACATCACCCCGGAGGCCACCTGCGCCGTTGCCGACCGCAACGCCCCCGGCATTGCCGAAGCTATGCGCTATCACAGCCTGAGCATCACCCCGCGCGGGATGCTGAGCCGCGGCGTCAGCGTGCTGCGCGGCAAGACTTTGATCGTCAACCTGCCGGGCAGCCCCAAGGCGGTGCAGGAGAACCTCGAGTACATTCTGCCCAGCTTGGAGCACGGGGTACGCATCGCCGCGGGTCTGGACGGCGAGTGCGCCCGTAAGTAAGGTTTCCTGCCCTGTTTTCCTTTACGGGGCGTAGAAATATACTATTTTTCCACTTAAAGTAAGGAGAAAACAGAGATGAACAACCATCGCATTTCCCGACGGAGCTTTCTGGCCGCTGCCGGTATGGCCGGTGCAGCCGCTGCCCTCACCGCCTGCGGCGGCGCTTCCAGCGCAGCATCGTCCGTGGCTTCCTCTGCCGCCGCTTCCTCGGAAGCAGCACAGAGCGTGGAGTTGATCGTGTTTGCCGCCGCCTCCCTCACCGAGACACTGAATGCTATCGGTGAGTGCTACACGGCAGACCACCCGGAGGTGACCTTCCGTTTCAACTTCGACTCTTCCGGCACCCTCAAGACCCAGATCCAGGAGGGCGCGGATTGCGATCTGTTCATCTCTGCCGGTCAGAAGCAGATGAATCAGCTGGACATCACCGCTTCTACCGATGTGAACAAGGACGGCCTTGACTTTGTGGATGCCGACAGCCGCGTGAACCTGCTGGAAAACAAGGTGGTGCTCTGCGCGCCGGAGGGCAGCGACAAGGGCATTGACAGTTTTGACGCACTGGCCGAGCACCTGAAGGCGCAGGATATCCTGTTCTGCATGGGCAACAGCGATGTGCCCGTGGGACAGTATACCCAGAAGATCCTTACCTACTACCAGTTGGACGAGGCTGCGCTGGCTGCTGCGGGCGTGATCACCTACGGCTCCAACGTCAAGGAGGTGACCACACAGGTCACCGAAGGCAGTGTGGATGCAGGTGTCGTTTACTGCACCGATGCGTACAGCGCCGGTCTGACCCCCGTGGACGAGGCCACCAAGGAAATGTGCGGTCAGGTCATCTACCCCGCCGCCGTACTGAAGGCCGCCCCCAACGCCGAGGCTGCCAAGGAGTTTTTGGCTTACTTACAGACCGACAAGGCCATGACCGTGTTCGAGGGTGTGGGCTTCAGCGCCGTATAAAGGAGCAGACATGGACTGGTATCCGTTGTGGAACAGCCTGCGCATTGCTTTGATCAGCTGCGCAGCGGTGTTCTTTCTTGGCATTTTTGCAGCCTACTATATTGCCCGTCTGCCCCGGATGGTCAAGGGTGTGCTGGATGTGCTGCTCACCCTGCCCATGGTGCTGCCGCCCACGGTGGTGGGCTACTTTCTGCTGCTGCTCTTCGGCGCAAAGCGGCCGCTGGGCATCTTTTTCATGCAGCATTTCGGGGTAAAGCTGGTCATGAACTGGTACAGCGCCATCTTTGCCTCCATCGTGGTGGCATTTCCGCTGATGTACCGCACCGCGCGCGGCGCGTTTGAAAGCTTTGACGAAACGCTGGCGTGGTCGGCGCAGACGCTGGGACAGTCCGATCCATGGATCTTCTGGCGGGTGCGGATGCCCGCCTGCCGTCAGGGCATTCTGGCGGGCACGGTGCTGGCTTTTGCCCGGGCACTGGGCGAATACGGCGCTACCAGCATGATCGCGGGCTACACCCCCGGCAAGACCGCCACCATTGCCACCACGGTCTACCAGCTGTGGCGCACCAACGATGAACTGGGTGCCATGCGGTGGGTGCTGGTGGATATCGCTATCTCGGCGGTGGTGCTGCTGGCGGTGAACCTGCTGGAGAAAAAACAGAAAGCGGGTGGCCGGAAATGAGCCTTGAAGTCAACATTGAAAAAAAGCTGGACGGCTTCACCCTCCGTGCTGCCTTTACCGCCGGCAACACCTCCACCGCCCTGCTGGGCGCTTCCGGCTGCGGCAAAAGCATGACATTGCGGTGCATTGCAGGCATTGTAAAGCCGGACCGCGGACGCATCGTGCTGGACGGGCGGGTGCTGTTTGACAGCGCACAGCACATCGACCTGCCGCCGCAGCAGCGGGGCGTGGGGCTGCTGTTCCAGAACTACGCCCTGTTCCCCAATATGACTGTAGAACAGAATATCCTCTGCGGTCTGAAGGCAGAAAAAGACCCCGCCGCCCGCCGCGCTGCCTGCGCCGAAATGCTGCGTGCCATGCGGCTGGAGACGCTTGCCAAGCGCTATCCCGCCCAGCTTTCCGGCGGGCAGCAGCAGCGCGCCGCGCTGGCACGCATTCTGGTGGGCAAGCCCCGCATCCTGATGCTGGACGAGCCCTTCAGCGCGCTGGACAGTTACCTGCGGGAAGAGGTAGAGGGCGAGGTAGGCAGCTTGCTGGCAAACTTTGCGGGCACCGCTCTGCTGGTGACCCACAACCGGGACGAGGCCTACCGCCTGTGCAAAGAGATGATCGTGCTGAACGAGGGGCAGGTGCTGCGTGCCGGTAAAACAAAAGAGGTTTTTGCCGACCCGCAGAGCGTTGCCGCCGCACGGCTGACCGGCTGCAAGAACATTTTGCCCTGCACCCCGCTGGACAGCCGCACCGTCCGGCTGGACGGCTGGGGCACCACTTTGCGGCTGGCGCTGCCCGTCCCGGCGGGCTGCATCGCCGTGGGCATCCGCGCCCACGACTTTACGCCCTGCGCTGCGGATGCGCCCAACGCCATCCCGGTAAAGGCGGTCTCCACCAGTGAAAACCCCTTTGACTGGAACCTCATCTGCACCTCGCCGAAGGGTACGGCGCAGCTGTGGTGGAAGGTAGGCAAAACCAGCCTTTCTGCCGCCGCCCCGGAGCCGCCCCAGTATCTGTGTGCCGCCCCGGAGAGCATCATGCCGCTGAAAGGTTGAGAAAACGAATGGCCTGCACTGCGTTCCGGCTATATTCAGCGGAAAGAATCATTTGAAAATAGGGGATTTCCCCACACGCAAAGCAGCCGCTGCACGGTAAGATGCAGCGGCTGCTTTGCTTATTTGTGTAAAAAGGGGAGTACTTATGCCATATCACGGCAGGTCACAATGTCTGCCCCGGTGCCGCAGACGTCGGTCAGCACCACATCGCCCACATGGATGGGGGCGTGCAGCACCACGCTGTCCAGCGCTGCGACCACCTCTGTCATCTGTCCCTTGGGCACAGGCTTGGAGGTCTTGACCGGGCAGCGGGAGTGCAGGCAGCCCTCGGCGCGCACGGTGCTGGTGATGATGCGGGTGGGGTGGGTCAGCTCTTCCTTGCCGTAGGCGATGCCGTTGGGGCAGCCGTTGCCGGTCACTTTATAGTCGTTGGCTTCATCCACCTGCAGATGGCAGCCCTGCGGGCAACAGGTGCAAATTACTTCTTTCATCTCGCTCATGCCTCCTCGATCTCAATGGTCACTTCGTCCATGGGGGCTCTGTCCAGCAGCACTCTGGGCAGGGCAATGTGTTCCATCTCGCCGGGGGCAAGGCGGTCACGCTTGAAGCGTGCGATCACCGTATCACCGCTCTTGACAAGGATGGTGCTCTTGCCGCAGATGCGGCGGACGCGGAAGGACACGTTGGTGCTCTTTTCCACGCCTTCCAGACGGATGCGCTGCGGCAGGGTGTAGCCAAGGTCTGCGCCGGGCTTCACGGTCAACACACGCCCCGTGGCCACAGGGCCGTTCTGGATATAGTTGGCAGCGGCTGCGCCGGCCAGCTCGCTCTCACCGGAAACAAAGTCCACCAGATCATGCACCTGCACCACGTTGCCGCAGGCAAACACGCCGGGGATGCTGGTCTCCATGTTTTCGTACACGATGGCGCCCTTGGTGCGGGGGTCCATCTCGATGCCGGCCTGCTTGGTCAACTCGTTTTCGGGGATCAGCCCCACGCTCAGCAGAATGGTGTCCACATCAAACTCCATCTCAGTGCCGGGAATGGGTTTGCGGTCGGGGCCGATCTCGGCCACGATGGCCTTTTCCACACGGTCCTTGCCCTGAATATCCACGATGGTGTGGGAGAGGTACAGGGGGATGTCAAAGTCGTTCAGGCACTGCACGATATTGCGGGTCAGGCCGCCGGAGTAGGGCATCACCTCTACGCAGGCCAGCACCTTTGCACCCTCAAGGGTCATGCGGCGGGCCATGATCAGGCCGATGTCGCCGCTACCGAGGATCAGCACCCGCTTGCCCACCAGATAGCCTTCCATGTTCACATAGCGCTGTGCGGCACCGGCGGTGTACACACCGGCAGGGCGGGTGCCCGGGGTACCAATGGCACCGCGGGTGCGCTCGCGGCAGCCCATGCCCAGCACGATGCTTTTGGCCTCGATGATCTGGTAGCCGTGCTCCTTGGAGACGCAGTGTACCTTTTTGTCCGGGGTCACTTCCAGAACCATGGTGTCCAGCTGCACCTTCACGCCGGTGTTCTTGAGCATCTCAATAAAGCGTCCGGCGTACTCCGGGCCGGTCAGCTGCTCGCCAAAGCGATGCAGACCAAAGCCATTGTGGATGCACTGGTTCAGAATGCCGCCCAGTTCCTTGTCGCGCTCCAGAATAAGAATGTCGCGCAGACCGCTTTCCCATGCCTTGCAGGCAGCAGCAAGACCCGCAGGGCCGCCGCCGATAATGACCAGATCAACCATTGTTCTTTCCTCCTACCTTCGTTTCGCTGAGCAGAACGTTCGAGCCGTTCTTGTCCTGCAGGATGTCCAAGGGGTCTATGCCCAGCTCGCGGCTGATCAGCTCCAGCACGCGGGGGCCGCAGAAGCCGCCCTGGCACCGACCCATGCCTGCACCGGCGCGGCGCTTGACGCCGTCGATGGTGGTGGCGGGCACCTCGCTGTGGAGGGCTGCCAGGATCTCGCCCTCGGTAATGGTCTCGCAGCGGCAGATCACGCGGCCGTAGGCGGGCTGCTCCTTGACAAGCGCTGCTTTTTCCTCTGCGGAAAGCTCCTTGAAGCGGATGTGGCGGCGGCCATCCTTGTAGTCAGCTTTTTCTGCGCCCAGAACACCGCGCTGCTGCAGGATGGCAACAGCTTCCTCCGCAACCGCCGGGGCGGCGGACAGGCCGGGGCTCTTCATGCCGGCCAAGTCGATCCAGCCGGGAGTTTCCGGCTCCTCGCCAATGATAAAATCGTCCACGTCCAGATTGGCGCGCACGCCTGCAAAGCTGCGGATGGACTCGCCGAAGTTGATACTGGGCACACTGCGCTGGGCAGTGGCCTTGACAAATTCCAGACCGCTGCTGGTGCAGGAGGTGTCGTTGCCCTTCACAGGCTCTGCGTTGGGGCCGACGAGTAGGTTACCGTGCACGGTGGGTGCCACCAGCACGCCCTTGCCCAGCTCGTTGGGACACTGGAAGATAACGTGACTCACGCGGGTGCCCTCGCTCTTGTCCAGCAGATAGTACTCGCCCCGGGTGGGGATGATGTGGAAGTTGGCGGGCTCCACCATGGAGTGTACTTTGTCTGCCCAGATACCGGCAGCGTTGATGACGCAGCGGGTCTCCACCGTGCCGCCGGGCACGGTCAGGCGGTAGCCGCCCTCGATGGACTCGGCGTCGGTCACCTTGCAGTTGCGGCGCAGCTCCACGCCGTTGCGTACCGCCACCTCGGTCATGGCCAGTGCGTACTCCCACGGGTTTACGATGGCGGCGCTGGGTGCCCACAGTGCACCGCAGACCTTTTCAGAAAGGTTTGGCTCCATGGCAAGGGCCTCTTCCTTGGAAAGGATCTTCATGTCGGGCACGCCGTTGGCGGTGCCGTTCTCAAACAGATGCTGCAGGTGTGGCAGCTCCTTTTCGTCCAGTGCCAGCACCAGAGAGCCGCACTGCTTATAGGAGACATCCAGCTTTGCGCAGATCTCCTTGGCCAGTGCCACGCCGCGCACGTTCAGCCGTGCCATGCGGGTGCCGGGGGCGGGGTCGTAGCCTGCGTGGAGAATGGCACTGTTGGCCTTGGTGGTGCAGTCTGCCACATCGTTCTCGGCCTCAAGAATGACCACCTTGTTGTCGTAGCGAGACAGTGCGTAGGCGGTAGCGGCACCGATGACGCCACAGCCGATGATTGCTACATCATACATTGTTTTTTTCCTCCTGTCCGTTCTGCCTTGGCCCGTCGGGAGCTGGGCAGCTGTTGATGGTACAAAAAAAGAGCGAACCGAAACAAAGGCAACTGCCCTTGTCCGTTTCGCTCATATCTCTTGAAACAAACAGCACTTGTTTGCTCTTATGATACCCTGTCCCTGCACAAAAAGCAAGGTGTTTTGCACTTTTTGTGAAACCCTTACAAAAAACACCGGTTGCTTTTGCGCAGAATGCGGGTCACATATTCCATACCGCCTGATTGGTGGTGGAAATGGCAGTGATTCCGGCTTCCAGCGCGGCCATCACGTCCTCTTTATCAGCAATAAGGCCGCCGGCGAGCACCGGCACTTTGGCGGTAGCGCACACCCGGCGCAGGATCTTGGGCATGGTGCCGGGCAGCAGGTCCAGACAGTCCGGCAGATTTGGCGGAATCTTATCCAAGCTTTCCAGTGCGATGGAATCCAGCAGGAATACCCGTAGGATGGCGGCCAGCCCCAGCTCCTTGGCGCGGCGGATGAAGGACTGCCGGGTGGAGATGATGCCGTCGGCCTCGGTGGTATTGCGGATAAAGTCCACCGCCACCTCTTTGCCCGCCAGCCCGGCAATAAGGTCTACATGCACCACGGCAAAGCGCCCGGCTTCGTGGATGCGGCGCACAATGGAGGCAATATTGCAGATGTCTCCGTATAATACGAATACCACCCGGATGTTCTCATTGGTCAGCGCATTGCAAAGCCCAGCATCGTCCTTGACGGCCGCAATGACCGGCGTTTCCTGAATGGCATCCATCAGCTCCTGTTTCATGCTTTTCCTCCTACCCGGCGTTCTGTGGGGCAATTTTACTGGTGCTCTTCCAGCCAGCGCAGCGCCATATAAGTGTAGGCTGCCGTGCCGCGGTACAGGATGCTGTCGTCAAAGCGCACCTTGGGGTGGTGCTGACCGTAGGTGTAGCCCTCTTTAGCGTTGCCAGCAGCTAAGAACATACTCACGGTGGGTACCTCGTGGCTGACAAAGGCGAAGTCCTCGCTGCCGCCGCCGGGCTTGCCGCCGGTGAGCGGGGTCATATCCATAGCGCCCTTGCCCAGCAGTTCGGTCATATAGGTCAGGGCGTTACCCGCCAGCGGGGTGTCCACCACCATGCAGGGGCAGTAATCGCTGAACTCCACCTCGGCGGTGCAGCGGTAGGCGGTGGCCACGCCCTGCGCAATTTCGGTCATGCGCTGATGGATAAGGGCACTGACCTTCTGCTCCGGGTCTACGGTGCGGATGGTGCCCCACATATCGGCAGTATCCGGGATGACGTTGGAAGCCTTGCCTGCCTCGAACCGGCCGGTGGTGAACACGCCAAAGCCTGCGGGGTCCAGCTCGCGGCTGTTGATCTCCTGCAAGGCAATGTGGATGTGCGCCGCTGCGGTGATGGGGTCGATGCAGGCGTTGGGCATGGAGCCGTGGCCGCCCTTGCCGTGCACAACGATGTGATACTGCTCGCAGCTGGCCATGGTGATGCCGCCACCCGGCACCAGCACCATACCGGCGGGCAGGGGCATCCCGGCCAGCACATGGAACATGACCGCTGCGTCTACCTTGGGGTTCTCCAGCAGGCCGCTGTTTATCATATCCAGCGAGCCCTGAAAGATCTCCTCTGCGGGCTGGAACTCCAGCTTTACCGTGCCTTCGATCTCGTCCTCATGCTCCTTGAGCAGCTTGGCTGCACCCAGCACCATGGCGGTGTGCATATCGTGGCCGCAGCCGTGCATCTTGCCGGGCAGCTCAGAGGAAAACTCCTCGCCGGATTCCTCCTGCAGAGGCAGAGCGTCCATGTCGCCCCGCAGCAGGATCACCTTGCCGGGGCGTTTGCCCCCGGCAAGGGCCACCACGCCGCACTTGCCGCAATCCTGCGGGGTGTAGCCCATTTCGGTCAGCGCCTTTTTGACCAGTGCTTTGGTCTGGGGCAGGTCAAAGCCCACCTCCGGGTGACGGTGCAGTGTGCGCCGCCATTCCTGCAGCTGGGGCTCCAGCGCTTTGGCGGCTTCCAACAGTTTTTCCGGTGCGATCATTGTAAAATCAACTCCCTCTGAATTTATGCGGAAAGCCCTCTCGGCCACAGCAGAACCATGACGGGGAGGGCTTTGCCTTACGGTTATTCTTCCCCGCCGTTATTGCCAGTCGGGTGATACTGGGCGCAGGTGCACTTTTTGAACTTCAGGCCGCTGCCGCAGGGGCAGGGGTCGTTGCGGCCAATTTTGACCACACGCACCGGCTGGCCCTTGGGGCTGCCCTTGACGCCGGGTGCACCGTTGCCGGGCACAAACCCCTCGCCGGTGGGCTTTGCCACCTGCTCACGCTTGGGGGCGGAACCGGCGGCGCGCAGCTCGATGGTAAGCAGCATCTTGACGCTGGACTCCCGGATGGAATCCACCATCTGGTCGAACATATCAAAGCCCTCGATGCGGTATTCCACCACCGGGTCCTTCTGACCGTAGCCGCGCAGCGCGATGCCCTGCCGCAGCTGGTCCATGTTGTCGATGTGGTCCATCCACTGGCGGTCTACGCACTTGAGCAGGCAGATGCGCTCCAGTTCGCGCATGACGGGTGCACCGTAGCGCACCTCCTTGGCCTGCAGGATCTGCATCCCGCGGTCGTACAGCATATCGGCAATGCCCTGCTGGGAGAGGTTATCAAAGTCGGCTACGGTATAGTGGAAGTCGGCATCGGTAGTCAGCCAGCCCTGATAGTGGCGGCGCAGGGCACCGAAGTCCCACTCGTCCTTCACATCGCCGGAAAGGAACTGGGCGCAGCTGGAATCAATGTTCTCCCGCAGCATCTTGTGCATCTCGGTGCTGATGTCCTCGCCGTCCAGCACCTTGCGGCGCTGCCCGTAGATGATCTCGCGCTGCTGGTTCATCACATCGTCGTACTTCAGCACGTTTTTACGGATCTCGAAGTTGCGGCCTTCCAGCTTTTTCTGAGCGCTTTCCAGCGTATTGGTGATCATGCGGTTCTCGATGGGAGTATCCTCGTCGATCTTCAGGGTGTTCATCAGGCTGGATACCCGGTCGCCGCCGAACAGGCGCATCAGGTCGTCCTCAAGGCTCAGGTAGAAGCGGGAAGCGCCCGGGTCGCCCTGACGGCCGGCACGGCCGCGCAGCTGGTTGTCGATACGGCGGCTCTCGTGGCGCTCGGTGCCAATGATGAACAGACCGCCTGCGGCGCGCACCTCGTCGGCCTCGGCGTCAATGGCGGGCTTGTACTGGGCGTACAGCTGGTCAAAGCGCTGACGTGCGGCCAGAATGTTGGCATCGGTGGTCTCGCCGTGGCCGTTGGCCTCGGTCAGCAGCAGCTCCACGGCTGCCGGGTCGGCATCCTGCGGGGCATCGGGGTTGAGCAGGTTCTCGCAGAAGTGCTCCTTGCGCATCTGGGCTTTCGCCATGAACTCGGCGTTGCCGCCCAGCATGATATCGGTACCACGGCCTGCCATGTTGGTGGCGATGGTGATGGCACCCTTTTTACCGGCCTGCGCTACGATCTCGGCTTCGCGCTCGTGGTTCTTGGCGTTCAGCACGTTGAAATCCCGGGTATGGCGCTGTAACATTTTGGCGAGGATCTCGCTCTTTTCCACGCTGACAGTACCCACCAGCACAGGCTGACCGTTCTTGTGGCACTCCATTACCTGCTCGATGACGGCGCGGTACTTGCCCTCCACGGTCTTGTAGATGGCGTCCGGGTAGTCCTTGCGCTGCACCGGGCGGTTGGTGGGCACGCTGACGATATTCAGGCCGTAGATCTCGGTAAACTCGGTGGCTTCGGTGCGGGCAGTACCGGTCATACCGGACAGCTTTTTGTACATACGGAAGTAGTTCTGGAAGGTGATAGTGGCCAGCGTCTTGCTCTCGGCGGCGATCTTCACGCCCTCCTTGGCCTCGATGGCCTGATGCAGACCCTCGTTGTACCGGCGGCCGATCATCAGACGGCCGGTGAACTCGTCCACGATGATGACCTGACCATCCTTGACCACATAGTCGATATCCCGCTGCATCACGCCGTAAGCCTTGATGGCCTGATCGATGTGGTGGGCAAGGGTCATGTTCTCGGCGGCGGCAAGGTTTTCTACCTTAAAATAGGCCTCGGCCTTTTTGATGCCGGCGGCGGTCAGGGTACAGGTCTTGTGCTTTTCGTCCACAACGTAATCGCCATCGGCCTGCTCATCGGTGGAGACCTTATCTTCCAGCTCCACCACCACGCTCTTGTGCAGGGTGCGTACAAAGCGGTCCACCTGGGTATACAGGCTGGAGGAGTCCTCGCCGCGGCCGGAGATGATCAGGGGGGTGCGGGCTTCATCGATCAGGATGGAGTCCACCTCGTCCACGATGGCGTAGGCGTGGCCGCGCTGTACCATGTTGGCCTTGTAGGTCACCATGTTGTCGCGCAGGTAGTCAAAGCCGAACTCATTGTTGGTGCCGTAGGTGATATCGGCATTGTAGGCGGCCCGGCGGGCGTCGCCGTCCATGCCCTGCACGATCAGACCGACAGTCAGCCCCAGCCAGCGGTAGAGCTTGCCCATCCACTCGCTGTCGCGCTTGGCCAGATAGTCGTTGACGGTAACGATGTGCACCCCTTCGCCGGTCAAGGCGTTCAGATAGGCGGGCAGGGTAGCCACAAGGGTCTTGCCCTCACCGGTCTGCATCTCGGCAATATCGCCGCGGTGCAGGGCAATGCCGCCGGTCACCTGTACCGGGAAGTGCTTCATGCCCAGCACACGCCATGCGGCTTCGCGGCAGACGGCAAAGGCATCCGGCAGGATATCGTCCAGCGTTTTGCCCTCGGACAGCTGCTGCTTGAACACAGCAGTCTGCGCCTGTAAGTCGGCATCGGACATGGCCTGATACTTGGGCTCCAGCGCCAGCACCTGTTTGGTGATGGGGTTCACCTTTTTCAGCTCCCGGTCAGAGAAGCTGCCAAAAAGTTTTTCAACAAGGGACATAGGTCACACCTCATAAATCTTAAAAATCGGGCTGTAATGCGCCCGGAATCGCGCATAACAATACAAGTATATGATACACCAAAGCGGCAGACACGTCAAATCTGCAAGGCTATTTTAGCCTGTTTTTACATGAACTTTCTGTAAAAAGATGCTGCAAGCCGTTCACAGACCCCCGATCTCCCGGAAGCACACTTTATTTTCGCCCTATCGCTTTTGGGGAAATCGTGGTAGAATAGGGCTATCATTGATAGGGAGGGCTGTACTTATGCTCAAACGGCTGCGCGCTGCGCACCCCATTCTTTATTGTATCCTGTCCGAGGTGCTGTTCCTTGGCAGCATGGTCGTGTTCAGCCTGCTGGCTACCATCGGGCTGGCAGCGGCAGGCGCGGATTTTGACACCATGGACGGCTATCTGCTGGGTTCTGTGCAGGAGGCTGTGGGGTTGGTGGTGGCGCTTTTGCTGCTGGCCCGCACCGGCAGGCTGGACCTGTTGCACCGGCGCGGCTGCGGCTTTCTGAACGGAATGCTGGTGGGCATGTACCCGCTGTTCTTCATCGGGTATACGACCGTTGGGACGCTGGCCTTTGACCGCCCGGACACGCCGCTGCTGCCGCTGCCCCGCATCCTGACCTTTATGCTGAACATGATCCTTGTGGGCGTGGCTGAGGAGCTGGTGTTCCGGGGCATCATTGCTCAGACCCTGCTGGAGCGCTACGGCACCGCCCGCGCCGGGGTGTGGAAGGCCTGCCTTGTGTCCGGCGTGCTGTTTGGCGCGGCGCACCTGAGCAACCTGCTCGGCTCGGCACCCTTTGGCGTGCTGATGCAGTGTGTGTTTGCAGCCTCGCTGGGCGTGATGCTGGCCGCCATCTACTTCCGCACCGGCAATCTGTGGGTGACGGTGTTCCTGCACAGCGCCATGGACATTGCCGCCATGCTTATCGGCGGGCTGTACGGCACCACCAGCGTAGCCGAGAGCGTGAGCGGCTACGATGCCTCGCGGCTGCTTTCGGTGGCGGTGTACCTGATCCCCACCCTGTTTCTGCTGCGCAAAAAGAAGCTGCCGGAGGTGCAGCTGTACTGGGGCGGCATTGTAAAAAATTAAGGCTTGCGGACAAAAATCTTCTTGCAATCTGCCGGGCAATCTGGTATACTGTATCTGTTACCGTGGTACGGGGCTGGGAGTATGCCCGCTTTTGGGAGGACCGTTTCCCGCCGCTGTGCCATAGGCAGATAAATTACTTGAAAGAGGTACTGTATTATGAATAAGCAGGAAGTTATGGCCAAAGTCGCTCTGACCGAGAAGGACACTGGCTCCCCCGAGGTTCAGGTCGCTCTGCTGACCGCTCACATCAACGAGCTGAACGAGCACCTGAAGAAGAACCCTAACGATCACCACAGCCGCCGCGGTCTGCTGAAGATGGTTGGCCGTCGCCGCAATCTGCTGGCTTATCTCCAGAAGAAGGACATCGAGCGTTACCGTGCTCTGATCGCAACTCTGGGTCTGCGTAAGTAATTTTAACGGAGGGCAGGTACCGCAAAGGTACCTGCCCTTTGCTTTATGTATAACTCCATGTATCCCATGCGCACAAAATAGCGGTGGCAGCGTATTGCAGCAGTAAATCGAACGCCCGTGCCTGCGGGCAGGGACGCTGGATTTATTGCTATAATGCGCACGCCACGGCTTTTTGGATAGAACGATCCGAAAAACAAGGAGGCAGAAATAATGGCAATCGAATTTGGTTCCCGCAAAGAGACCTTTGACAACTTCAAGGTCTACGAAACCATGCTGGCCGGCCGCCCGTTCAAGGTTGAAATGGGCAAGATGTGTGGCCTGTCCAATGCCAGCGCACTGATCCGCTACGGCGAGACCTGCGTGATGTGCAACGTGGTCATGAGCCCCAAGCCCCGCGAGGGTGTGGATTTCTTCCCGCTGAACGTGGAGTACGAGGAAAAGCTCTACGCCGCAGGCCGCATTCCCGGCAGCTTTATGCGCCGTGAGGGCCGCCCCGGCGAGCGCGCTATCCTGACCAGCCGCGTGGTGGACCGCCCCATGCGCCCGCTGTTCCCCAAGGAGATGCGCAACGACGTGTGCATCACCATGACCGTCATGAGCCTTGACCCGGATTGCAGCCCCGAGATCGCCGGTATGATCGGCGCTTCTCTGGTGACCGCCGTGTCCGATATCCCCTGGAACGGCCCCATCGGCGGCGTGCAGGTGGGTCTGGTTGACGGCGAGATCGTGCTGAACCCCACCCAGGAGCAGCGCAAGGTGAGCGACCTTGCTCTGACCGTTGCCGCCACCATGGATAAGATCGTGATGATCGAGGCCGGCGCCAACGAGGTGGACGAGGACACTATGCTGACCGCCATCAAGACCGCACACGTTGAGATCAAGAAGATCATCGAGTTCATCAACAAGATCGTGGCCGAGCGCGGCAAGCCGAAGATCGACTTCCAGGTGGTGGGTCTGGACATGGACGTGTTCCACGCCATCCAGAACAAGTACTTGGACGACTTCAAGGCTGCTATGGACACCGACGACAAGAACGTGCGTGACGCAGCCCTGCTGCCCATCATGGACAAGATCGCCGAGGAATACCCCGACCTGTCCGCCGCCGATCTGGATCTGGTAAGCTACAAGATGCAGAAGTTCGTGGTGCGCCGCTGGCTGCTGGATGACGGCAAGCGCGTGGACGGCCGCGGCATCAACGAGATCCGCCCGCTGGCCGCAGAGGTGGGCATCCTGCCCCGCGTGCACGGCTCCGGTATGTTCACCCGTGGCCAGACGCAGGTGCTTACCACCTGCACGCTGGGCGGCACCAAGGACAACCAGTTGATGGATGACCTGACCGACGAGCAGACCAAGCGCTATATCCACCACTACAACTTCCCGCCGTACTCTGTGGGCGAGGCACGCGCACCGCGCAGCCCCGGCCGCCGCGAGATCGGCCACGGCGCATTGGCTGAGCGTGCTCTGGTGCCGGTGCTGCCCTCTCTGGAGGAGTTCCCCTACACCATCCGCTGCGTGTCCGAGGTGCTCAGCTCTAACGGCTCCACCTCTCAGGCTTCCATCTGCGGCTCTACGCTGGCACTGATGGACGCTGGTGTGCCCATCAAGGCTCCGGTTGCCGGTATCTCCTGCGGCCTGATCACCGAGGGCGAGCGCTGGATGACCATGCTGGACATTCAGGGCGTGGAGGACTTCCACGGCGATATGGACTTTAAGGTCGGCGGCACCCGCAAGGGCATCACCGCCATCCAGATGGATATCAAGATCGACGGCCTGACCTACGACATCATTGCCGAGGCCTTCGAGAAGTGCCGCAAGGGCCGCCTGTATATTCTGGACGAGATCATCAAGCCCGTGATCGCACAGCCCCGTCAGGAGCTGAGCCGCTGGGCACCCAAGATGTTCAGCATGATGATCCCCACCGACAAGATCAAGGACGTGATCGGTAAGGGCGGCAAGGTCATTCAGGACATCTGCGCCACCTGCAACTGCAAGATCGACGTGCAGGAGGACGGCCATGTGTTCGTCTCTGCCGTGGATCAGGAGGACGCAAAGCGCGCCATCTTTACCATCAAGACCATTGTGGAGGACCCCGAGATCGGTGCCATCTACAAGGGCAAGGTGACCCGCCTGATGAACTTTGGTGCTTTTGTGGAGATCGCCCCGGGCAAGGAAGGCCTTGTGCACATCTCCAAGCTGGACACCAAGCGCGTGGAGCGGGTAGAGGACGTGGTTGCCGTGGGCGATGCCATCGTGGTCAAGGTGACCGACATCGACCAGCAGGGCCGCATCAACCTGAGCCGCCGCGACGCCATTCTGGCACTGGAGGCCAAAAAGGCCGCCCAGCAGCAGTAAGACATAAACAAACTGCATAAAACAAGAGCCGCTGTACAAATTGTACAGCGGCTCTTTTGCGTGTACCCCCTCAGGCTCACTGCGTTCGCCAGCTCCACCCAAAAAGCTCCCCCTTCGGGGGAGCTGGCATCGAGCAAAGCGAGATGCCTGAGAGGGTTCGTGCCCAAACCCCACCCGTGAAAAGGCAATTCTGGAAAATCCGCAGATTTTCCAGAATTGCAAATTAAAAAATATATTTTCCGCTGGTTATGCGCAGAGCAACGCGGAGCGCATTCAAAATCGTGCTGCGCCCGGCAGGGGAAAGGGCACAAAAAATGCTCCCCCTTGCGGGGGAGCAAATTCGGTACACAACGCCACGCTGTGCCGAAAAGAAAGGAGCGCAAAGTCAGTTTTCCTTTTTGCCCTGACGGTTCAGCACCCAGCCTGCGGCAAACAGCAGCACGCCGCTGCAGGCCAGCACCGGCACGGGCCAGTTCAACTGGCCGGTCTGGGGCAGAACAGGCTTATCGGGGTTGGAAGGGGAGACCGGGTTATCCGGATTCTCGGGGCTTACCGGGTTGTCCGGGCTGTCGGGACTTACCGGGTTATCCGGTGTGCCGGGGCTCACCGGCGTATCCGGGGTGTCCGGCTGCTCCGGGAGATCGGGGGTGTCCGGTGTGTCGGGCGTATCCGGCGGCGTGTCAGGCACATCCGGGGTGTCGGGGGTGTCCGGCGTTTCCGGGATGGTAGCGCCTACCTTGGGGGTGGCGTCCACATCGTAGATCCAGTTGTCGCCATCGGGCATGGGAATGGACACAAGGAAGGGTTTGATGGCCTCGTAGCCGTGGGATGCCTCGGTCTGCACGACCAAGTACAGACCCTGCGGCAGCTTGGTAATGTTGGCATAGCCCTCTTCGTTCACGTCCTGCTGGGCGGCAATGGCGGGCACAGCGGGCAGATACTTTACCAGCTGGTCTGCCAGCGTGCTGTCGGAAAGATCGCCCAGCACGACACCGCAGTCCGTAAAATCGCCGGTATAGTCAAAGTACAGGTTGCCGTTGGTGCGCTTGACGGAGGCCACCTGATACAGGGTAAGTTCGCCGCCGCGCAGGGGCACATCGTTGTGGGTGTCGTACAGACGGACATGGAGCGAGCCCAGACGCCCCAGCTCAATGTTGGCACTGGTGGCAAACGCCGGCAGGGCGCAGCATACCACAAGGCACATAGCCAGCAGCACAGCCGCCAGACGATGACGCAGATCAATGCTTTTCATGTTCTTCACCTCTCGTTTTCTTGGGTTTGCGTGTGGAAATCAGCATACCGATCAGCAAGATCAGCAGCATGGGCAGCGCCATAATGGGCGCAACAATAATGGGTTCAATTTTAAGCGCTTCGGCGGTAACGCGGAGGTGCTTGTACTGATCCGGGGTCTCTACGCGGCGGCCGCGCACCAGCAGGCGGTGGGTGTTGATGCCGTAGGGGGTGCAGGTCATCAGGGTGACGTAGTCCTTGCCTTCGGCGATCTTCAACTCATCGGTCTCGGTGGGCAGCACGATGGAGATTTTGTCCACCTCGTAGGTGAGCACCCGGTCCAGCACGGTGATGGTAAAGGTATCGCCCACTTCCAGCTGGTCGAGGTTGGTAAACAGCTTTGCGCTGGGCAGGCCGCGGTGCGCCGAGATGACCGCGTGGGTGGACGCGCCGCCCACCGGCAGGCTGGTGCCCTCCAAGTGGCCTGCGGCGATCTGCAGCACGCTGTCGCTGGTGCCGTGGTAGATGGGCAGCTCCACGCCGATTTTGGAGATGGTGATGTAACCCATAATACCGGTGCCGGTAATATCCAGCGTTTCGTTGTAGCCGGTAAGCTGATCCGGGCGGTAAAGGGCGTTTTCGTTGGCGGCCACCTGTGCGTTAAAGGCATCGGCGGCGTCAAAATAGGCGCTGTAATCCGCATCGGTCATGTTGTCCACGTCCTGCGCGTAGTTTGCCACCGCGCGGGACTGGTTGCGCTGGTTGACGTAATCGCTGATAGTGGGGTATAACATCACGGATAGACCCACGAAAAAGACGAGGATCAATATAATGGTGCTTTTGTTCTTTTTCATGGGCTACTCCCTAATGTTATAGTTTCAGGATCAGAGCAGGGAGCCTTGCGGCCCCGCTCTGTGCCGGGGGAAAGGAGAGCTTAGTGGTTCTCCATGCGCTTTTTGGTGATGAGCAGGATAGCTGCTGCAGCCATCAGGCCGCCGCCGATCACATAGAAGATGGTGGTGCCGATGCCGCCGGTGCCGGGCAGGGTAGTGCCGGCGTTGTTCACAACTGCGACACCGCCGATGGAACTGGCGAGTGACTCGTCATATGTGCCATCGTTGAAATACCCGGCTGTTACCTTCTTAGAACCGGTGCTCAGATCAACCTTAACACGCTGGGTCAGGCCGTTGTAACCGGCAGGGGGAACAGTCTCTTCCAGATAGTAGACCTTTTTGTCCAGACCGGAGATCTTAACAGTCTTACCTGCAACCGTTTCAATATAGGCAACAGGGGTTTCAGTTGCGGTTGCCACGCGGTAAGTGTCATCTTCATTCTTTACAAGCTTGATCTCGTTGCCGCCAGTTTCTGCATCGTACAGCTTGAACTGAGCGCCGCCCAGCAGTTTTTTAGTAGAACCGCTGAACTTGATCAGGTCGAACTCGTACAGATAAGTCTTGGTTTCGTGCTTCTCAGTTTCGTGCTTGTTGCCGTAAACCAGATGTGCTTCGTTCGTATTCTTGTCAGAATCGACCTTAGCCTTCGCGTTCACAACTGCGCTGTAGGTAACTTCGATCTTAGTGCCTGCGGCCAGAGTAGCAATGTATTCGTCCTTAAACTTGACATTAAAGGTCTCGGTGCCAATGCCAGTAGTAACCACATCATAGTTGGTAGTAGCAACTTCTTCAGTGCCAACGGTAACCTTGACGGAATCTTTGTTAAAGGTCAAGCCCTCGCTCATGGTATCGTGCAGGACGTAGCGGTTGTTTGCAGTCTGCACGGTAATGGTGACCTTATAGTTGACAGTATCGCCGATCTTAGCGGTGTTTTCGGTAACCCAGTTGCCCTCGGAGTCCGCTACCTTTTTATCAATGTCGGGCACTTCGTTCTTCTCGTTGATGGTAGCATCGGGTTTGGTGGTATCCAGACCGCAGAGAGCACCCAGAGAAGTATCTACCAGATAGTAGCCAAGGTCGAGACCGGTAAAGCTAACAGTATTGCTGGTAGCAGTCTCTTTTTTCGTAGCGGTAATGTTTTTTTCGGTTGCATAAGCAAGTGCTGCCTTGGCAAAATCAGCAGCTTGTGCACCTTTTACCCAAGTGGGGTGGCCATTCTCAAGCGTAATGTAGCTGTTACCAGCTGCGCCGTCCTTGAAGAAATCTTCCCAAGCGGAGACTACAGTGTAGGAGTAGGTGCCAGCGGTGGGATCATAGCTGTTCAGGTCGAACATCTTATAAATGGTATAAGTTTCACCGCTAACAGCTTTGTCAATGGTAATGCTACCAGTACCGGCAGTAGTACCACCAGCCGCCCACGCCGGAATCGCCATGGCGCAAACCATAGCAACTGCCAGCAGCGCAGCCATGAGTTTTTTCATTGCTTTTTTCATGGAAAAAGCCCCTTTCTTTTCTGCCCCTTGCCGCCCCCTGCATTTTGCACAGGGGGGGTAGGGGTGTCGTTTTTGTTCGGACTAATGCGTAAACTTTGCGCTGGGCGGGCGGGGTTTAAGCTCCGGGCAGCCAGCAGGGAAGTACAGTTTAGTCATCTGCCCTCCCTTCGCGTCTGCGCTTGCGGTGGATAAAGCTATATGCCAGCGCAGACAGCATCATTGTGCCGCCCACGGCTGTGTACGGGAGTGTACCGGTGCCACCGGTAGAGGGGAGTTCGTAGTCTTGAGATTTCTCATTGGTAAGATAGAGGTATCCGCCAACGGATATTGCATGATAAGCACTCAGGTCAGTGGGAAGGTTCTCTGGATACTTACCCTTATCACTATCCGGGATATAGAAGTAGTAGGCATTGTCACGGTCAAAGATATAACCGGCAGGAGCCTGCGTTTCTACAAGCTTAAATGCCTGATTACGGAATTGAACGTTATTTTCGCCCATGATTTTGGAAAGGTTATGCTTTTCCCCATCAACCAGTTGACCATCAGCGTCCGTGACGATCTGATCGGTCACCAAAGACCAATCGTTTTTAGTGCTGTCCCATGCATAAAAGCTGAACTTTGCACCAGACAGATACAGACCGTTATTGTCTTTATCCACCTTGTAGGCGTATACGCCCTCTTTGGCAATGGCATTCCAAGAGCTGGAAGTGATATGAACATTTTGACTATCCGTAACAGAGGTGATCTTTTTGTCTTGTGCCAACAAGGTTGCGGTGTTGTTCAAAGTGATGTCGTGAGAAGCATTAGAAATATAACGATAAACCACTGCAAGCGGTTTTGCGTTTGGCAAGGTGAAGGTCAGGCGGTTGATGCGGTTTTCCTTACCGGTGCCGGAACCATAACCGATGGTTTCGTACAGATACGAATATTCCGAAACGCTTAGCGGGCTTCCAAGGGTATTGGTAGCTTTATCGTATTCATACACGGCAACACTGGAAGGCTTGAGCATGATGAGCTTATTTTCATACCAAGGGTCATAAGTGTACGCGAGGTCATCAACAAGTGTCAGCTTGATATTGGGTTTGCCCAGAATTGTATGCCCATCGGGATTGACAATAACTGTATACTCCACTGTATCGGCAGCTTCACTTACGTCAACCTGCCTGCCACTCTTTTGCACCGCATCATGCAGGCTGTTGTAGGTGATCTCCTGCGTCTGCGACGCCGTACCCCAATCCTTCGGGGTGCTGTCAGTCACGTTGACTTCATTGGTAAAGTTTTTTTGCGTGCTCACCCAGCTGGCGGGATTGTCCGTAATGTCGGTGGTTACATAAATATTGATCTTTTCATCTGCTACGAGACACTTCAAAAGCTGCAGGGGAATACGCAGCTTAACAACCTGATGATCACCAACAGTGGTGGTTGTAACGGGAATGTCGGGACCGTGCCCAGTGGCACCTCCGGATGCATCATTGCTGATCCATGTGTGAAGGTTCCACACACTGTCGTTTTTCTCTTCGCCGTTTTTACCCCAGTAATGGTTGGTTTTGATATCAATATCCGAAATCTTTACACCGGCTGGAAGAGTGTCGGTGATTTCGATATACTCAAGTCTGCTTTCAACAGCCTTAAAGGCTTCGGTCAAAGTGACTTCGATCTTCCACTCCAGTTTACCATTGATATCGTCGTAGTCGTGGCTGCTGTTAGCCTCGGAATTGGTAAGTTTATCAAACTTCCTTACAACTGCATTGCCGCTTGGTTTGTAGGTGTTCGTGCCTTCAAAAGTGTAACCGTTGAAGGTACAGTGATTCTTGAAATCAGTTTTGGTACTGGGACACTTAGCTGTAGTGGAAAAGCTGAATTTCAAAACGGTATCTTTTTGCAAAGGCCGGTTTCCAACGATGCCAATCGAACCCCAGTTTGTGCCGTCATCGGTTTTCGGATTATAACCGTCGGTAACAGTATAATCAGAGTGACCGAGAACACGATTCAATTCAGCATACAGCGCTGTACGCTGCGCAGGCGTGAAATACTGTTTACACTCGCTGTAATAGGAAGCATAATCACACCATTTCCATTCACCAGCAGGATAATCCTTATCGATGATCAATTCAACTTCCCAGTTAAGGGTCAAAGTACCATCGCCATTATCGGTAACGCCGGTACCGGTCTTGAAATAGGCGTCCTTGCTGCCAACCTCAACATCGTATTCGGAAGAACCCTTTTCTTTGTCATTGTTGTCCTTCAGGGTGACCTTGTTCTTGACCTGTGAAGTGTTATAGGGGTGATCATCCTTAGTTTTGTAAGTGATGGTATAGCTTGCGGTAGTATCCTTATCAGCGGTGTCAGAACCAAATTTGTAAGGCAGCGGAACGTCAAACGAAGCACCCTTTGAGGTTTCAATGTGAACAGTGTCTGTGTAGGCGCTACCGTTCAACTCGTCGCTCAGAATCCAGTCCTTCATGTTGGCATGATTTTCGTTCAGACTGACCGTCCAAGAGATGGTGCCGTCACCATTATTGACACCCTGCTTTTTCACAGTATTAAAGCTGAAATCTACCGAGGATTCGCTCTCGATATTATCACCATCGGAATTTTGCGATTTGACATGGATCTTATTGTTCGTGGTAACGTTGCCGCCCTTCAAATCCGAAGGAAGCACGCCCCAATAGGTCAGTTCGTAATATTCACCATCGTCAAGAGCAGGCAGTGTGCCGGTAAAGCCCTTGTCATCAGGTTTATAAGTGAGATTGTCGATACTGGCAGGAGTGCTACCGTTCTTTACGACTGTGATGTTCTTCGTCCGATCCAGCTTGATATCAGTCATGATATCTTCCAGCTGAACAGGATGCCCGGCTGTACCGTAGGTGCTCCATACTTTTACGGTGTACTTTACGGTACCATTTTCAAGGTCATAGTCGCTGGTATACTTTTGGGTGTGAAGATCACCCTTTTTATTGTAATCTTTCTTAATGGTGATCTTGCTGGAATGGCTATCGTTGAACTTGATTGTGGTTTCCGTGTCGTGCTTTATGTTCATTTCCTTGGCTTCGCCATCGAAAGCCAGAGAACCACTGATTTCAGAACCTTTAGCATTTTTTTGCACATACGCATCGTAGAAAGTAATGGAAACATAACCACCTTCTACTTTGCCAACGCCAACAGCTTCTTTGCTGGAATTATAGACGATGCCGTTTTCTTTGAAATTTTTCAAAGCATCCGGCAGGTTGTACTTAATGGTGTTTAGTGTAGAAGATAACGTTTTACCCTGGAGCGTGTACGTCAGATAAGCCTGAATCTGATCGTTTTCATCGACATCGGAATTATCCTGAATATCCTGCCAGTCCTCCCAACTGTTCTCGCGATACTGCAATTTTGCAGAGGTGATGTCATTCGTAAAATCGTGGTACTCGGAGGTTTCCTGCACAGGATCTTCACCCGTCAGCATAAGCATATCGGGTGCCCGCAGTGCACCGTCAACGGCAGAGGAGAGCATCTCGTCTGCGTACTGGGCGGCGGCAACATCCACCACGGCCAGAACCTCGGCGTTGGAAAGGGTGACCTCGGCCACCTTGCCGTCCACATCGCCAGAGATGACGGTCAGCGTGCCGGCGTCCACCGCGCTCACGATGCCCACGGTCTCCACGGGCTGAGCGTCAGTCACGGTAGTGGTCTGCGGCTCGGCAGCGGGGGAACCCACGCTGGGCGCAGCGGTGTCGGTGCTGTCCACCGGCTTTGCGGCGGGCTGCTCCGGGTTGGCGGTGTCGGGGAGATCGGGGGTGATCACGCTGTCGGCAGCGGGGGCATCCTCAGCGGCAGGGGCGGTATCCAGCGCAGCAGCGCCGGATTCCTCAAGCGCTGCGCCGTTCTCACCCTCAGCGTCCATGCTGAACTGGTCGTCCAGACCGTCCGCTGCACCATCGGCGCTGCTGTCCACAGCCACGGTGCGGGTGACGTACTTATTATAAATAACGATGTCGCCCACATTGGCGGCGCTGCCGTCCTCGCCGTCCAGCAGCCAGTCCATGTCGCTCATGGAGCTGCGCAGGGAAAGCACGCTGGCCTCCTGCGGGATGGCGCTCTGGGGGATACCGGCGTACTTCAGGCAGTAGGAGAGGAACATCACGTCCCACTCGCCGTAGGGGTTGCCGTAAGACTGACCGTAGCGGGAGTAGTAGCGCAGGGTCACGCCGTCCGCGGGGTCGATCTCGAAGTTTTTCTCGCTCTGTTCGTAGCCCAGCTGGGTCTTTGCCACGCTGAGCAGGTCCTCGTCCCAGTTGCCGGTCATCACGGCCTCGGCGTTGGCGGCCTGCCACTCCTCGGGGGTCTCAACGTCGGCGGAGGTGTCGCTCAGGCAGGCTACAGTGTGGTGATGCTCCGGCAGGGGGCAGGTAAGCACTTCCTCGTAGCAGGCGTCAGTGTGGTGGTGGTAGATGGGCTCCACGGTGTCCACCGTCGGCTCCAGTGCCACAGGCTCGGCCACAGCCATAGCCGCCAGCTCGGCGCTCTGGGTGGGCTCCACCACCTGCTCCACAAGCTCGCCCTCTTCCAGTCCACAGGTCAGCTCGTACTCGGTGGTATAGCAGCTTTCGTCGTGGGTATGCTCAAATTTGTCGCAGATCAGGCTGCCATCCTCAGGGTCGAAACAGTCGTCACCGTGGACGTGCTCTTCCTCCATGCAGGTCAGAGTCTGCACCTCGGTGTAGCAGTCCTCGGTGTGCTCGTGGGGCACAAACTCGATCTGCGGCTCCAGCGACAGCGGCATGGGCTCAGCCTCAACGGTGGGCTGGCTGGTCGCAGCAGCGGCGGCCACCTCGTCCGCATTTTCAAGCTCGCCTTCCTCGTAACCGCAGGTGAGCACCTTGGTGTAGCAATCCGCGGTGTGGGTGTGCTCCTCCTCGCCGCACTGGTACTGCGCGGTCATCGAGATGCCCACGCCATGCAGCTGCCAGTTGACGAACAGGGTGGTGATCATGGCAAGTGCCAGCACAAATGCGGTGTAGCGCCGCAGGGTGTGCCGGTTCTCACGGAACCGCTCCATGTACGTTTTAAGAATGTCGTTCATAACGAAATACCTCCTCCCGGGGTCAATGGATCAACGAGAAACTGGACAAGGGCCATATCCGCAGGAAAACCCTGCCCACGATCTGGCTTTTTTCAACGCAGCCTATCACGCTGCTGCGGCTGTCGATAGAGGTGGCACGGTGGTCGCCCAGCACGAAGTAGCGGTTTTCCGGCACCTGATAGGGGAACCGGATGTCGCATTCGCCCACGGTCAGCGCGTCCACATAGGGTTCGTCCAGCGCCACGCCGTTTACCGAGACTACGCCGTTCACGTCCATATCGATCACATCACCGGGCTGCCCGATGATGCGCTTGAGCAGCAGCTTGTTCTGCCAGTAAAACCCGCATAACTCACCGTTTTCAATGTGGTTGGATTTTACCAGCAGGATAATGTCTTTATCATTTAATGTAGGGTACATGCTGTCGCCGGAGACCTGAAGCACCGGCAGAAACAGCGTAGCCAGCAGCACGGCTGCTGCGGCCACCACCACCAAAATATAGATCGTACTGCGCAGCACCCGCTGGTAGCGGCTCTGGTACGCAAGACGCTCACGTTCTGCGGCCACTTCCTCGGTGGAAGGGATGGAAGCGAACCGGATATCGCGTTTTTTCATGTTTCCTCCGAAGGCAGACCGTCAGTGCTGCGGTATTGATCCAGCAGCTCGTTGGCCTTGTGGTCAAATGCCTGCCAGCGCTGCTGCACCTCCTGCTCGGCGCGCTCTACCATGGCCTTGCAGTCGGCCTCGGTCTGGGTGCGTTTTTGCGCGGCGGCGGCGGTCATGGCGTCGCATTCCTGCTGCGCCTGCGCTTTCAGGCTGTCGGCGTCTGCCTGTGCCTGCTCCAGAATGCGTTTGGCCTCGCTGCGCGCCTGCGAAAGGGTATTGGCGGCGGTGGCGTTGGTGTCCGCAAGACTGGCCTGCACCGAGTGCAGATAGTCATCGGCGGCGGCCTGCGCGGCGGCGAACACGTTGTTCAGCTCCAGCGCGGCCTGCGCGATGGAACCGGCGCTTTCCAGCCGGAGCTGCCGGTCCTGCAGCTGCGCGGTGAGCGCGGCGTTCTGCGCCTTGAGCTTGTCCTCGCTCTGTTTCAGCGCATAGATGATCTCTATTAGTTCAGCGCGGTGCATCCGCCGCAGTTCACGATCTGCCATTTACGTACAAACTCCCAAATGTAAGATGACGAAATTTCTTTCGAAAATTCCGAAAAAACTTAAAGAAAATGCCTGAAAAATCGCTTGCCGCCGCGCGATTTGCGCGACCAGAGAGGTCTTTTATAAACTATCTTATTTTAGCACATTCCATGTAACAACAATATAACAAATCAGACACAAAATCAAGAGATAAAGCCCAAAAAATATCGCATTTTTTTGCTTTTTATATAGAAAAAACCCAAAAAACGGCCACTGACCCCCCAAAAGCTTAAAAAGTTTGTTCACAATTCTGGAACGTGAAGTGCTGCGCAGTAATGCACTGAATTACAGCGTGTACGAAAAACGGGAGCCGCACTTTTCGAAAAAAGCGCGGCTCCCGGATCTGAACTTTGTGGTGATGCTTTTACTTGCCGAAGCTGCCCAGCAGGCTGTTCAGCGATACAAAGGACTGGTAGATGACGTTAACATTGTTGATGATGGAGCTTGCACCGGAGAAGATGCGGGCAATGTAGTTGAACACCTTGCCGATGTCCAGGAAGGACTGATAAGCGTTGCTGGCGCCGCCGTCCAGATAGGTCATCTCCTCGGCTTCGATAGCGGAATAGCTGGCGGGCATTTTCATGGTAGAAGTAGTCATGGTAAGATCCCTTTCTTCAATGGTATCATTGTGTTTACAGCAGTGTTCAGAACATGGTGGCGACCAGCAGGGTGGTAAGCAGGGCACCGGCCACAAGGGCAGGGCCTACATACTTCTGCCACTGGGCGGCAGGCTGGGTGGTGGGCTGCGGCACGGTAGAAGTACCGGCCTTGGCAGTCCAGTGGGCGTAGATGGTGGCGTCGGAGGTGAACACGGTGGAGGTGGTCACCTTGCTGCCGCCCACCGGCTCGGTGTACCAGCCATCAAAGGTGTAGCCCGTCATGGTAGGCTGCTCGGGCGTGCTCTCCAGTTTGCCGGACAGGTTCGTGTAGGTTACCACGGTGGAGCAGATGCCGCCTTGGGCATCCATACCAATGGCGTACACGTTCTCTTCCTTTTTGCTCCCTGAAGTTTTGTCGGCGGCAAATGCAGCCGGCAGTGCGCAGCACAGCAGCGTGAACAGGCAAAGCCCGACCACCAGCGTTTTCAGGAATTTTTTCATGAGATCCCTCGCTTTCCTTCACAAAGATGGAGACACTGCCCCGCCCGGGGACAGCCCGGACATCGGCGTAGTTTCTTCAACTTATTTTTATCACATCCAGTGTACCAGAACCGCAACAAAAAATACAGTCTTTTGAGAAAATAATAAGAAAAATCAGGAAAAAAATAAATTTCACCTTTGCAATATGAATCTTGTGCCCCCTGCGGACTGTGTTTTTTGAAAAACGCATCCCGCAAAACTTGCCTTTCGTAAAAACATGGAAGAATATGGAAAACGCAGGGTCCCGGCCGCAAAGCCCAAAAACCGACCCAAAACGCCGCAAGTGCGGCAGACAGCGCACAGAAAAAGCTGCAAAAATGCGGCGCACCTCTTGTGGAACAGCGGAAAATATGCTATACTGTTTTGCATGATGCGCCATCGCCAAGCGGTAAGGCAGGGGACTTTGACTCCCCCATCGTAGGTTCGACTCCTGCTGGCGCAACCAGAAGAAGGCCGCTGCACAGGAAACTGTGCAGCGGCCTTCTTTATTTTTTGTTCTCCGGTAGCTTGAAGTAGCCGCGGTATTCGTCCGAGTAGATCTTGCTGCCCATACGGCTCACACCGCCGTACAGGTGGGTGCGCATCAGCGGCTCAATGGCGTCCAGATCCTTCTCACGCAGGATGCGCAGCATCTCGGCGTGCTCGCTGACGACGCTGGACACGTTGCGTGCACCCACGATGTCCAGACGGATAAAGCGGGAGTAGTCTGCCTGCGGACGGGTCATCTGCTCCCAGAGGTACTCCTTGCTGGTCTTGTGGAACCAGTACTCGTGCATGGCAAGGTCGCAGCTGAGGAAGTGGTTGAAATCAAAGTTCTCCGGGTCGCTGCGCCCTGCAGCGGCTTCCAGCAGCATATTATAAAGGTGTTCTACCGCAAGGATCTCCATGGGCGAGCAGCTCTGCACAAAATCCCGGAACACCATGCCCTCCACCGCAACACGCTGGAAGATGAGCTGGTCCACCACGCCGGTGTCGATGGCGGTAACAATGGTGCCCTTGCAGGGAATGATCTGCACAAAGCGGTTCTGCTCCAGCCGCTGCAAAACGCTGCGGATAGGAGTGCGGGAAACGCCGAACCGCTTGCACAGCTGGTTTTCGCTCAGCGCTTCCCCGGGCAGGATCTTCAGTGCGCAGATCTCGTCCTCGAGAATATGATAGAGCTCATCAGTGTGCTGTAATGTAGCCATAGTTGTTCTCCATTTATCCGGTAAATATAAGCTTATTATCATTGTACCGTTCCGGCGACAGAATGTCAATGCTTGAATAGAAGTTTATGACAGCTCTTGTATACAGGAACTTACAATCGGGCAAAACACGGATCTTGTAGTGACGAAACTGGTATATTAGATGAAAACACCAGAAAAAAGTTGAATAAATGCTGAAAAAAAGGTGAATATTGTGCCAAATGCACAAAGAAACCTCAATAAGTTCAGTGAATATTGCTCTTGTGGAAATATGTATTTTTTGTTACGATAGCAGCACGAAGTAAATGCTGTATACAGGTTGACCGGCAAAGAGACAAGCACGAGGCAGTTTCCCGGCGGCCTGACACAAGTTGGAGGACAATCGTATGAAAAAGATCTCTCGTCGCAACTTTCTGAAGGTATCCGGCGCAGTGGCCGCAGCAGGTGCAATGGCAGCCTGCGGTGGTTCTGCCTCTTCCACCACCACCGCAGCACCTGCAGCCAGCTCCGCAGCCAGTTCTGCAGTCGGCGGTGATGACAAGTTTGCCTCTCTGGGCAGCTTTACCATGACCGTGGGTCATGCACAGCCCGAGGGCAACCCCCGCTTTGTCTCCATGGAAAAGTTTGCCGAGGATGTGGCTGCTGCCACCAACGGCCATGTGAAGATCGAGGTTTACGGCAACGGCCAGCTGGGCACCGAGAAGGAGATGCTGGAGCAGGTGGTCGCAGGTACCATTCAGGGTATGCGCGGCGGCCAGTTCGACTTCAGCCCCCGCCTGCTGATGTTCACCCTGCCTTTCCTGACCAACACCCGTGCACAGGTCACCGCTCTGCTGCAGAGCGAGCTGGCACAGAAGGTGTGCGCTGAGGCCGAGGGCGAGACCGGCACAGTCATCATCAACCTGTGCGATGCAGGTGGCTACCGTCAGTTCTCCAACTCCAAGCACCCTATCAAGGCTCCGGCAGACCTGAAGGGCCTGAAGATGCGCACCAACGGCATGAAAACCATCGACATGACCTTCCAGGCCATGGGCGCTACCACCACCACCATCCCGTACTCTGACCTGTACATGGGCCTGAAGACCAGCGTTGCAGACGGTCAGGAGAACCCTTGGGTCAACGTGGAAGGCATGAAGTTCTACGAGGTGCAGAAGTACTTCACCGAAGTGAACTACCAGTTCCATCCGGATCCCTTCTATGTGAACGCTGCATGGTGGAACGCTCTGCCCGAGGAGTTCCGCGATGCCATCACCGAGTGCGCTACCGCTATGGGCGAGTACAACGACCAGCTGATCGACCAGAACTCCAGTGCTGCAAAGCAGACCATCGTGGACTACGGCTGCGAGGTGTACGAGCCCTCCGCAGATGAGCTGAAGGCTTTCCAGCAGGCTGTGCAGTCTGTGTACGACAAGTGCATCAGCGAGGGCATCTGCACCGCAGACGAGCTGAAGGAGATGCAGGATATCGTTGCAAAGGCATAACCGCTTGCGCGTATATCGTTTTTATTGAGGCACGGGGGCAGCCTTCGGGCTGCCCTTTCTCAATGATAAACCACCCACAACATTACAGGAAAGGGGCTGAGCACAATAGAAGCGCTCAAAAAATTCGGGAAAAAGCTGTTTGACCTGTACTTTTTCATCGGGATCGTCGCTATGGCACTGCTTGCCGCGCTGGTCATTTTTACGGTCATTGCACGCTACTGTTTCTCCCTGAGCTGGAAGCAGCTGGCGGAGTTCAACACCACCCTGTTTGCCTTTACCACCTTCTGGGGCATGGGCATCAACGTCATCAAGGATGAGCACGTCATGATCGACATCATCTACGACGGCGTCAAGCCCGCCCGCAAGCGCTGGCTGGCCATCGTCAACTATCTCATCGTACTGGCCGTGGATCTGGTATTCACCTATCAGGGCTTCAAGTATGTTGGCGTTGCAGGCAAGCAGATCAGTCAGGGCATGGAGATCCCCATGATGTATATGTACGGCATCATGCCGGTTTGCGGCATCATTTGCGCCATCTGCGTCGTGATCAAGATTATCACCCTGTATAAGGCCGACATTTCCTTCTTTGCGCCCAAGAACAAGGCGCTGACCAAGGAAGACGCATAAGGGAAAGGAGAGAAAATACTTATGGCAATGCTCATCCTTCTGGTGCTGCTGATCTTCTTTGCTGCGCTGGGCGTGCCGCTGGCCTTTGCAATCGGCGCTTCCTGCGTGAGCTATATTCTGATCTACGCACCCAACTTTATCACCATGCTGCCGCAGCGCGTGTGGAACGGCGCTTACAGCGAGCTGATGATAGCCATGCCGCTGTTTATGCTGGCCGGTGAGCTGATGAATACCGGCGGTATCACCCAGCGCATCATCAACTTCTGCATGGAGCTGCTGCGCCCGGTGCGCGGCGGTCTGGGCGAAGTGAACATCGTGGCGTCCATGATCTTCGGCGGCATCTCCGGTTCCTCTGTGGCAGATACCTCTGCTCTGGGCTCCATCCTGATCCCCGCCATGGAAAAGGAGGGCTACCCTCCGGAGGCTTCTGCGGGTATCACCGTTGCTTCCTCCACCATGGGCATGATCATCCCGCCCTCTACCCCCATGATCGTTTACTCCATGATCTCCGGCGCATCCGTGGGTGCTCTGTTCATGGCAGGTGCCGTGCCCGGCATCCTGATCGGCCTGACTCAGCTGGTCCTCGTGTACATCATCAGCGCAAAGAAGGGCTGGCACCCGGCAAAGGCCAAGTTTGACGCAAAGCGCGCCGCCAAGAGCCTGCTGAGCGGCATTCCCGCCCTGATCATGCCGGTGTTCATTATCATCTGCGTTTCCTTTGGCGTCTGCACCGCCTCCGAGAGCGCAGGTGTCGCTGTGCTGTACTCCATTCTGGTGGGCTTCTTCGTTTACAAGGAGCTGACCTGGAAGGGTGTCTGGGAGGCACTGAAAAAGACCCTGATCTCCTCCTCCTCCATCATGCTCATCATCGGCTTTACCACCATCTTCACATGGGTGCTCACCATGCAGAAGGTGCCGCAGACCGTGGGCGCATTCTTCATGTCCCTCAACCTGCCCGCGTGGGCCATTGCGCTGATCTTTGACGTGCTGATTCTGCTGATCGGTACCTTCATCGACGTCAGCCCCGCCATCCTACTGCTGACTCCCATCCTGCTGCCGGTCATGCAGCAGTACGGCTTCTCTCCGCTGCAGTTCGGCGCTATGATGATTACCGGCCTTGCTATCGGTCTGGTCACGCCTCCCGTTGGCATGTGCCTGAACGCCTGCAACAAGATCAACCGTATGCCCATCATTGAGATCTTCAAGGGCGCTGCACCTTATGTCATCTGCAACGTCATCGTGCTGATTTCTATCAGCCTGTGGGGCCCGCTGACCACCGCCCTGCCGCAGCTGCTGGGTTACAGCATTTTCTAAGCATAGGTCTGTACGCAGCCGCACCCGCCGCAAAGCGGGTGCGGTTTATAATAGGAACCCGAGAAAAAAGAGAAGGTGTAAGAATTGACTCTGAAGGAAAAGATGAAAAAGGGCCCGGTTTTCGGTATGGCGTGTTTTACCGGCACGACCTGCGTGATCGAAAACATTGCCATGTCCGGTCTGGATTTTATCTATCTGGATCTGGAGCACACCAACTATATGCTGGATGAAGCATTCGAAAAGCAGATCATGGCGGCAAAACTGCATGATATTTCGGTGCTGGTGCGCATGGCAGACGACAACGAGGTAGCCATCCGCAAGGTGCTGGAATGGGGCGCAGACGGCGTTGTTATTCCTCATTGCAAGACGGCCGAAATGGCACGCCGCAGCGTGGAGGGCGCAAAGTTTGCACCGCTGGGCCGCCGCGGCGGCGAGACCAACGTGCGTGCTGCCGGTTTTGGCTACCACAACTTTGACTGGAACGCCTACATCGAGCAGCAGAACCGGGATACGCTGGTCATCCCTATGGACGAGGACTTTGAGTTTACCGACAACATCGACGAGATCCTTGACGTGCCCGGCATTGATGCCGTAAACTTCGGACCCATCGACTACGCTGTTTCCAAGCAGCTGAAGATCGGCTACTCCATGGGCGAGGAGGTCCACGAGGCCTACAAGACGCTGGTGGCAAAGTGCCGCGCCAAGGGTCTGGGCGTTCTGGGCCCGGTGGTGCCTCCCACGCAGGAGAACCTGAAGCAGGCTATTGCAGACGGCTACAACATGATCATTCTCGGCAATGATATGTGGCACTTCCAGAAGGCTCTGAAGGAACTGGTGAACGATCAGGTCGCACCGGTGCGCAAGGAGCTGCTGGGCGAGTAACCGCTGACCACTGAAAAAAGCTGAAAGGCACATACCCCCGCAGACGCGGCAGGGTATGTGCCTTTTTGTGTATCGGCTTGCTTTGCCGCACAAAAGGCGGTAAACTGGGGACAGACAAAATGCCCGAAAAGGAGAAACGACATGGCATATACAAAGGCTGACCTCAAGCACGACCTTGCAGCAATGGGGCTGACAGGCAACGAGACTATCCTGATCCATTCCTCCATGAAGTCCATCGGCCCGGTGGAGGGCGGCGCAGACACGGTTCTGGACGCATGGATGGAGTTTTTTGCGGAGGGCTTGCTGCTGCTGCCCACCCACACATGGCGGTTCATCAACGAGGAAAACCGGGTGTTCGATGTGCGCCGCAGCCCGTGCTGTGTGGGCATTCTGCCGGAGCTGTTCCGGCAGCGCCCCGGGGTGGTGCGCTCGCTACACCCCACCCACAGCATGGCGGCTTACGGCAAGGGGGCGGCTGCGTATCTGGAAGGAGAGTTGGACGCCAACACCCCCTGCACTCCCGGCGGCTGCTACGATCGGCTGCGGGCAGCTCACGGCAAGGTGCTGCTGCTGGGGGTCACCCACGCCCGCAACACCTTTATCCATAGCGTGGAGGAGGTGCTGAACGTGCCGAACCGCCTGACCGACAAGCCCATGCGGATGACCGTGGTGGACGAAGCCGGGGCGCAGCACACCGTCTATATGCGCCGCCACTACAACGCACAGCAGCCACACATCTCGGAGGATTTCGTCAAGCTGGAACAGGCATATCTGGACTGCGGCGCAGCCCGGAACACAAAATTTGGCGATGCAAAGTGTATCCTGTGCGACGCCGAGGGGCTTTTCCGGGTCACTCGCCATGTTCTTGCCCCAAACCCCGAGGCCTTTGTCACCGAGCCTGTCATCCCGCCGGAGCGCTGGCAGGGGGAAATTTTATAATGCAATGCCGGGCAGTTTGCAGCTGCCCGGCATTTTTTACTTTTTGCTCAGCAGAAGCGGATACGGTACTCCCGGGGGGTGCAGTGCTTGATCTCCCGGAAGGTCTTGATAAAGTAGCTGGCATCGGAAAAACCGCATTCCAGCCCCACCTCGCCGGTCTTGAGCCGGGTGGAGCGCAGCAGCTCGGCGGCCTTTTCCACCCGGAACTGCTTGACGTACTGGATGGGCGTGATGCCCAGAAACTGCCGGAAGCTGCGCAGACAGGCGCTTTCGCTCAGGGCAACGCAGTCGGCCAGCTTTTCCACGGTCAGCTCCTCGGCGTAGTGCTCCTCTACATAGCGGAGCATCTGCTTCATCCGCTCCGAGGCGATCTGCTCCTGCTCCGATACCTTCACCTTGCCGCTGACGCATTGGGTGATGAGCAGCCGCAGGGCAGCGGTAAGGTGGTAGCGCACCCGGTTCTCGTAGTCAAAGGGCTCGTCCGCCACGCCCTTCCACGCCTCCCGCAGGCAGAGCAGCACCTGCCGCTGCCATGGCACGGCCTCGTCCAGCAAAAAGAAGGGCGGCGTGCCAGGCTGCAAGAGAGGGCGGATGAGTTTTTGCCAGAATACGGTGTCCATGCCGCCGACAAGCCGGGGCTGGAACACGCCGGAGTGCAGCAGCGCCCTGCCCTCGGCAGGCTCTACCGCGTGCAGCGCCCCGGAGTTGATAAACACCCCCTGCCCGGTCTGCAAAGTCAGCCGGGTCTTGTTCACATCCACATGGATGGGCCCCAACGCCGCCAGAATGAACTCAAATTCCTCGTGCCAGTGCCACGCCACCGAAAAACAGGAAAGATCCTCGGCGTAGCAGGCGATAGGGAACAGCGGGCTGCCGTGCTGGGCCTGCTCCCGCCCGGCGGCATCGGCCACCACGGCAGTAGCGCTGGACAGCCCCACCCGGCCGCTGGTATAAGAGGCACAGCTTGTCTGATATGCTATATTCACCAAATCCTTTCCGCAATACTTTGAATGTTTTTTGTCAATGCCGGTTTTGTTGCATATACTATGCGGTTTTATTCTATTATTAGCGATTGTTTTGTGGTATTATCCTATCAGAGCTTCCAAGCTCAGTATAGCACCAAGGCAGCGGGGACGCAAGCTGTGCAAGCGTTCCCTGCCGGGCAAAACCGCTATTCTCCCGCCGTCTATCCAAAGAGGATCGGACGGCAAGTGTAATATAAACCGCTTCATCAAGGAGGTATTCCTATGCTTCGTATCGAGTATTTTGATAAGGAACGTTTCATGCGCCAGCTTTCTGCCAGCCACGGCAGCGTGCTGCTGCATCTGGACAACGGCAAGACCTGCGACCTGAAAAAGGACACTACTGCACGCTCCATGCTGCAGATGATGGACACTGCCCCCCAAAAGGGCTTTGACCTCACCGTGACCGACCCTGCCGACGTGACCGGCTTCCTGCGCTATATGCTGGAGGCAGGCCGCACCGAGCGTGTGGCCGGCTGAGTAATGCCAATCTCTTATCCCAATAAGTGTCACAGCAAATGCAAAACGCCCGCCCCGGTCATGCCGGGGCGGGCGTTTTGCTCATTTTACCGGAAGGCTTGCGCGGGCGGGCAGTCTGTGGTAAGCTGAAAGCAGAAAAAACAAGATGGAGGGAACGACTATGAACCTGAAGGAAGCATTCCGCTACCAGAACAAGCTCCAGGCTCTGCTGGACGAGGCGCAGGGCATTCTGGACTGCGATGCCAACGTGACCAAGGTGGCCAACACCTATCTGCGCCATAAGGTGATGCCCGAGGCCGAGGACGAGACCGTTATGGACGTGGCACAGACCGAATATGCAGAGCAGATCACCGACGTTGCCCGGTTCATGCTCTATCTGATGGAGGAGAAGAGCCGCCTGTTTGCTGCCATCCGCAAGGCAAAGGATGCGCTGGACATGGATATGGACAGCGAGGTCAGCCTGAATGCCGCGCGGCAGAGCATTGCCCGTACCTTCAAACGGATGAACGACCTGCGCAGTTCTGAGCAGCTGCTCTCCGGCGGGGGCACCGGCTACCGCTTCAACGCCGAGGGCAACCAGATCTCCTACTGCTGCGATGTGAAGCGGGTGACCACCATCAACTACGACCGCAAGGTCATCCATGCGGCGCTGAGCAAACTGAACCGGCAGGCAGACGAAACCTCCAACCGGCTGGACCTCTGCCTTGTGACCTCCAAGGTAGACTACACTGTCCCCTTTGATGTGAACGCCAGCTTTGCCGAAGCCTTTGAGATCTATCTGGAAAACGCTAAAAACTAAATAAACGTTCCACCGGCTATTTTGGGTGCGGCAAGCGCCGGGTGCACAGCTGCCGGTTCAGGTGCAGATGAACTATAACGCTGCACATTTCCGCAAGGAAGTTTTGGTACGGCTCACCTTACGAGCCAGCTATTATGAAAAAATCTTGCGTTCGGCTTTTCCGCCACCGCCAGACGCTTTTTCGCCGAAACCGTCCCTTGCTCCTTCCCGCATTCCTGCTTTTGCGCTTACGTCTCCATGGGCAGGCAGGCAAGCCACCCTTCATGAATTTGCCCCGCAGACTGCTGCGGGCACACACTTTCTGCGTGCCGGGTGGGCGCTCTGCGCCCCTTTGCACGCGGAGTAAAATGACAGCCGCCCCTGCGCTTGCCGTATCCAAAATAGCCGGTGAAAAAACCAAGACCGGAGGAATGCTCTATGAAAAAATGCAACCTGTTTTATCTCAGTGGACTGTTGTTTTTTCTTGTTGCGGCGCTGAACTTTTTTACCGGCGAGAATCACTCTACGGCGGTGGTATGGCTCTGCCTTGGCTCCGTCTTTTTGTGTCTGGGTGCTTCGCAGCGGAAAAAATAAAGCATTCCTGCAGCCCCGGTGGTGGAAAAATCTGGCCGGGGCTGCAATTCTTTGCGGGGCTTGTTCGTATTCCAGACAGAACGACCAAATTTCGACAAAGACGAGGTATGTGTATGTCAACCAAACCGATCGATTCCACTGCCGCGACCCGCTTTGACCTGAGCGCAGCGGCTCTTCATATCCTTGCCATGGCGCTGATGCTGATGGACCACCTGTGGGCGACGCTGCTGCCCGCGCAGGAATGGCTGACCTGTGCCGGGCGGGTGGCGTTTCCCATCTTTGCCTTTATGGCGGTGGAGGGCTACTTCCACACCCACGACCTGAAAAAATACACCCTGCGTCTGCTGTTGTTTGCCCTGCTTTCGGAAATCCCCTTCGATTTGATGTACGGCGGTACATGGTTCTACCCGGTGCACCAGAACGTCATCTGGACGCTGCTTTTGGGCATTCTGGGTATCCACTTGATGGAAACGGTGCGCAAAAAGCAAAAAACAGGACTGTACCTGCTGGTATCCGCCCTTGTGGTGGTGGCGGGCGCGGTGCTGGGCACGCTGGGCATGGTGGACTACTACGGTGCAGGGGTGCTGACTGTGTTCATCTTCTACTTTTTTCACGGGCACGGGCGCAAGTGGTGGTGTCTGCTGGGGCAGCTGGCAGCGCTGTACTGGGTCAACGTGGAGCTGCTGGGCGGGCTTATGTACCCCATTCAGCTCTTCGGCATGGACTTTGAGCTTTGCCAGCAGGGGCTGGCGCTGCTGGCACTGGTGCCCATCTGGCTGTACCGCGGTCGGCAGGGCTACCACAGCAAGCCTTTCCAGTATGCCTGCTACGCCTTTTACCCCGTGCACATGCTGCTGCTGGTTCTGGTGCTGAATTTCGTGAACCGGTAAGGAAAACGGAGCGCCCCAAAAACATTTTTACGCGTGGGGCGTAGAGAGGAACTTCCGCTGAAAATAGCCAAAGCGTATGCGGAGCCATTCGAAATCGTTCCGCCGGTATAAGGCCGCTGCACAAAGCGCTGTGCGGCGGCTTTTTTTGCGGGAAAACCGACACATGTTCACAAAAAGTTCAGCCTTTTGAGCAAAAAATACTATTTTTTTCGTGTAAAATAGACAACATGGATTGAATGCCGCCCGCGATTGGATTATAATAATAATGTATGCAAAAGCGCATTTGCTGTGTTTTTTATAACGCGTACTGTTTGAAAATGACGTAGATGCGCAATGCGGGAAGCTAAAAAGAAAAAACGCCGTTGCGGGTCTTTGCCGCAAACGGCTTGTTTGCCATAGCAGCCGGGGCGTTATGTTCCGGTTATTTGTCCTTAGGAGGAAAAACAAGGTGAGAGTAGGTCTTGACATCGGCAGCACCACGATCAAGTGCGTGGTGCTGGGCGAGCATGATGAACTGCTGTATTCTACATACGAACGACATTATAGCCATATTCTGGAAAAGGCGCAGGAGCTGCTGCGGCGCATTGATGCCGAGCAGCTGCATGGCCGCAAGGCGCTGCTCAGCATCTCCGGCTCTGCCGGTATGGGCTTAGCCGACAGCTGCGGTGTGCCCTTTGTGCAGGAGGTGTTCTCCACCCGCGTGGCGGTCAAGCGCTTTATGCCAAAGACCGATTGCGTCATTGAGCTGGGCGGCGAGGATGCCAAGATCCTGTTTCTGACCAACGGCACCGAGGTGCGCATGAACGGCAGCTGTGCCGGCGGCACCGGTGCTTTCATCGACCAGATGGCTACCCTGCTGAAGATGAGCGCCGAGGAAATGAACAAGGCTGCCGAGCAGGCGCAGCGCACCTATACCATCGCTTCCCGCTGCGGCGTGTTTGCAAAAAGTGACGTGCAGCCGCTGATCAATCAGGGTGCCCGTACCGAGGATATCGCCGCCAGCATCTATAAGGCCGTGGTCAACCAGACCATCGCCGGTCTGGCACAGGGACGTCCCATCAAGGGCAATATCCTTTATCTGGGCGGCCCGCTCACCTTCAGCACCGTGCTGCGCAAGAGCTTTGACGAAGCGCTGAACGTGACCGGCACCTGCCCGGAAAACAGCCTGCTGTATGTGGCGCTGGGCGCTGCTCTGTATGCCGACAAGGAGTTTGTGCTCACCGAGGTGGCCGATGCGCTGGACAAGTACGCCGCCACCGCTACCTATGCCAGCGAGCCGCCGCTGTTCGCCAGCAAGGAGGAGTACGAGGCTTTCCACGCACGGCACATGTCTCACAGTGTGCCCCGCGTGGCTTTTAGTGCCCACTGCGGGCCGGTGCATATCGGCATCGACTCCGGTTCTACCACCGTCAAGCTGGTGGTGGTGGATGAAAAGAGCCAGATTTTGTACACCAACTATCAGCCCAACCTTGGCAACCCGCTGCCCCTCATCCGGGAGCAGCTGCTCAAGATCTATAAGGAGCATCCGGGGCTGCAGGTGGCCAGTGTTACCACCACCGGCTACGGCGAGGAGCTGGTAAAGAACGCTTTCCGCTGTGATTACGGTCTGGTGGAAACGGTGGCGCATTTTACCGCTGCCAAGTACTTTATGCCGGACGTGGACTTCATTATTGATATCGGCGGGCAGGACATGAAGTGCTTCAAGATCGAGGATGGTGCCATCAGCAACATCTTCCTAAACGAGGCCTGCTCCTCCGGCTGCGGCAGCTTTTTGCAGACCTTTGCGCAGGCGCTGGGCTACGACGTCAAGGAGTTTGCCGCGCTGGGTCTGTTCGCAGACCGCCCGGTGGACTTGGGCAGCCGCTGCACCGTGTTCATGAACAGCTCGGTCAAGCAGGCGCAGAAGGACGGTGCCAGCATCGAGAATATCTCCGCAGGCCTGTCCATCAGCGTGGTCAAGAACGCGCTGTACAAGGTGATCCGCGCTTCCAGCCCGGAAGAGCTGGGTCGCAAGATCGTGGTGCAGGGCGGTACCTTTTATAATGAAGCCGTGCTCCGCGCCTTTGAAAAGGAGATGGGCGTGGAGGTCATCCGGCCGGACATTGCCGGATTGATGGGCGCTTACGGCGCTGCTTTGTACGGCCTGCGCCAGAGCCATAAAAACAACCAGACCACCTCTGCCATGATGGACGAGCAGGAACTGGAAAAGTTTGCACAACAGGTGGTCAGCGTCAAGTGCGGCGGCTGCGGCAACCATTGCCAGCTGACCGTCAACACCTTTGCCGATGGCCGCAAGTTCATCTCCGGCAACCGCTGCGATAAGCCCGTTACCGGCAAGAGCGAGGACAACAGCCTGAACCTGTACGCCTACAAGCAGCAGCTGCTGGCCAGCTACAAGCCTGTGCCCGGCAAGCGCGGCTCTATCGGTATTCCGATGTGTCTGGGCTTCTACGAGCTGCTGCCCTTCTGGTACGCCTTCTGGACGAGCCTTGGCTTTGCGGTGCACACCAGCCCGGTGTCCACCCGCGGGCTGTATCTGGCCGGACAGGCCACCATCCCCAGCGACACCGCCTGCTTCCCGGCAAAACTGAGCCACGGCCACATCAAGGCGCTGAGCCAGATGCAGCTGGACGCCATCTTCTACCCCTGCCTGACCTACAATGTGGACGAGGGACTGGGCGACAACCACTATAACTGCCCGGTGGTGGCCTACTACCCGGAGGTTCTGGCAGGTAACTGCCCGGAGCTGGAAGGCAAAAAGTTCATCTATGATTATGTGGGCATCCACCGTCCCAAGGACTTTGTGCACAAGATGGCAAAGGAGGTGCTGCCCAAGTACTTTGGCGGCATCTCCGAGCGGGAGGTGCAGGCAGCAGCCGATGCCGCCTACGCGGAGTACGAAGCGCACATGGCAAAGATCCGGGTAAAGGGCAGTGAGATCATTGACGAGGCGCGCCGTCAGGGCAAGCGCATCATCGTGCTGGCAGGCCGCCCCTATCATGTAGACCCGGAGGTCAACCACGGCATCGACCATCTGATCACCCGTCACGGGGCTGCGGTGGTCACCGAGGACAGCATCTCCAACCGGGTGCAGAAGTTCCCCACCAGTGTGCTGAACCAGTGGACCTACCACAGCCGCCTGTACGCTGCCGCCAAGTACTGCACCACCCAGAAGGATATGGATCTGGTGCAGCTGGTGTCCTTCGGCTGCGGCGTGGATGCCATTACCACCGATGAGACCCGCGAGATTTTGCAGCGGGGCAACAAGCTGTACACCCAGCTGAAGATCGACGAGATCACAAACCTCGGTGCCGTGAACATCCGTCTGCGCAGCCTGTTTGCCGCACTGGACGAGCGGGACGAGGCCGCCGCAGAAAAGTCAGAATAAAAGATAGGCTGAAGGTCTTCCCCCCGGCGGGGGAAAGCTTTTGAGGGGACTATCTTGTTTAGAGTAACATAGGAGGAACCTATGGAATATCATTATCCCAAATTTACCCCGGAGATGAAAAAGACCCATACCATCCTCATCCCCAACATGGCCGTTACCCAGTTCCGGCTTATGGAGTACGCACTGCGCTGCGAGGGCTACAAGTGTGAGCTGCTGGGCAACTGCGGCAGTGCCGTGGCACAGCTGGGGCTGAAGTATGTCCACAACGATACCTGCTACCCGGCGCTGCTGGTCATCGGCCAGTTTCTGGATGCGCTGAACAGCGGCAAGTATGATCTGGAGCACACTGCCTTGCTGATCACCCAGACCGGCGGCGGCTGCCGTGCCTCCAACTACATCCATCTGCTGCGCAAGGCGCTGGTCAAGGCCGGTTACCCGCAGATCCCGGTGGCAAGCCTGAACTTTTCCGGTCTGGAAAAGGACAGCGGCTTCCAGATGACCCTCCCGCTGGCGCGCAAGTGTATCGCCTGCATCTTCTACGGCGATATGCTGTGTGCGCTGCGCAATCAGGTGGCCCCCTACGAGAACGAAAAGGGGGCTGCTGACCGCATGGTGGATCGCTGGATCGCCCGTCTGGGCCGTGCCTTGCTGGCCGGTAAAGGCTTTACTTCCCGGGAAATGAAGCACACCTTCCCGCTCATCGCAAAGGAATTTGCCACTATCCCGGTCACCCGGGTGCCCAAGGTCAAGGTGGGTGTTGTGGGTGAGATCTACGTCAAGTACAGCCCGCTGGGCAACAACGACTTGCAGAAGTTTCTGGAAAGTCAGGACTGCGAAGTGAACTTCCCCGGTCTGATGGGCTTTGTGCAGTACTGCGCCTTCAACATGGGCGAGGATCATGTGCTGTACGGCGGCAAGCTGGCCGTAAAGGTGGGCACCGACCAGTTCCTTAACTGGCTGGACAGCGTGGAACGCGTCATGCTCAAGGCAGAGACGGACGCCGGGTTCTATGCGCCGGGCCCCTTCAAGGAGCTGGTGGAAAAGCCCAAGGGGGTCATCTCGCTGGGCGCAAAAATGGGTGAGGGCTGGCTGCTGACCGCCGAGATGATCGAGCTGGTGCAGGGCGGCTACGGCA